>ERZ777306.545-NODE-545-length-74452-cov-8.800839_pt1 | contig 74452 bp, 84 predicted proteins | sample MGYA00374966_ERZ777306 | MGnify/ENA primary metagenome ERZ777306 (study PRJEB29329, sample SAMN06343882) | mouse gut metagenome | isolation source: Mouse cecum | place: Austria: Vienna | collected 2014-11-15 ...
TAGAGCTAAATACTTTAATTTTGCTATTTATTTTCATAAAGAGCCTGATATATTTATATTTGGCAAAACTGCTTTATTCAAATGTATTTATATCATATATTAAAATGATTAATAATGCAAAAATTTTTATTTTTATTAAAAATTTATCATTTTTAATCTTTTTTTAATTGCTCCTTAACTATTTGCGCTCATTTGTTCTAAACGGATAATCACTTATTTAGCAGTGGGTGAGTGAAGCGGTATAATCGTATAAAAGCTTTTTTATCTTGCTTTTTAAATCGTTTATGTAAATCATTTTTTGTGATTTCCTCATAAACTTCATTCCAAACATATTGATTGCTTTTTACATAAAATAAGATTCTATCTTTGACATTCCCATAGGCTTTGCGTTTAAAGTTTTTAGGATTACATTTAATGCGCGTAATATCATTGATAAAATGCTCCCTTCCAAAAATCTCATCACATAAGATTTTGACATAGTGTCCCACCTTATCATCAAGCGGTCCTATTTGGCGATTCGTTTCTTTTGATTGCACTCTTGTCGCGCCTTAGATAAGCAATATAAAAATCTTTAATAAGAAACAAATCAAAATCAAGTAAGGATTCTATAATTTTTTCTTGCTCATTGACACTAAAGGCTTTTTCAAACCTATTCCATTTGATAGAATCTATTTCTCTTATATTGTCTGGACTTATAGGATATACTCTAAAAAGCTACTCTCAAAATAATCCTTTTGATTTGCAAGTTCTATGGTTTGAACTAAAAAATAATTCATAACACTTCCCCTCACTCCCACTCAATCGTCCCTGGCGGTTTGCTTGTGATATCATACACCACGCGGTTAATGCCCTCTACTTCGTTGATGATTCTATTACTTACGCCCTCTAAAAAATCGTGAGGCAAATGCGCAAAAGTTGCGGTCATTCCGTCAATCGCTTCCACCGCTCTTACACAAATCGTATTATCATAAGTGCGATTATCGCCCATTACACCCACACTCCGCACATTGAGCAGCACACAAAACGCCTGCCATACCTTATCATAATAGCTTTGTTTGTGTAGCTCGTCTATAAAGATAGAATCCGCCTCACGCAGCAAATCCAAATCTGCCTTATTCACCTCTCCCATAATGCGAATGGCTAGCCCGGGTCCGGGGAATGGGTGGCGCATTAGCATAGATTCAGGCATTCCAAGCTCTCGCCCTAATGCCCTTACTTCGTCCTTAAATAGCTCTCGTAATGGCTCAATCAGCTCAAACTTCATCCATTCAGGTAACCCACCGACATTATGATGAGACTTTATCGTCTTAGAGGGACCCTTCACACTCACAGATTCTATCACATCAGGGTAGAGTGTGCCTTGCGCGAGGAACTTTATCTCACCTTTTGTATTATGCTTTTTCGCCTCTTTTTCAAACACTTCAATGAAAGTCTCGCCGATAATTTTACGCTTAATCTCGGGGTCAAGCACACCCTTAAGGCGGCTTAAAAATAACTCACTTGCGTCCGCAGTAATCAGGGGCACTTTGAGATTTTCTTTAAATATTTTCTCCACTGCCTCTCTCTCGCCTTTGCGCAAAAGTCCGGTATCAACAAACACTGGAATAAGATTCTCCCCAATGGCGCGATATAAAAGTGCAGCGACAACGGAGCTATCTACCCCACCACTCACCGCACACAACACTTTACTCGTTGTCTCTTTGGTGATTTTAAGAGAGTTTGCTACTCCACTTCTGTCATTACCCTCAAGGTAACTCCCTCGTGTCGCACCTTCACAACTCTTAAAATCCCTCAAAGATACTGCCGAACCTGAATCTGCACTAGATTCTAAATGACTTTGCCCTTTAATGTCGCTAGATTCTGTATGTTGAGAATCCACAATTCTAGTATTTGCGGTGTGGCTGTGTAAGTTTTTTGGATTTTTTGTAAGGTTAGCGGACTTAGTGTTCGTGCCCTGCGAAAAATCCAAAATCTTATCGCATTGCATACCCAAAGATGAATTGCACTTAAAGCACGAGGTAAGATGGTCATTCACCATTCCAATACTCTGCATCATCGCATACATAGTCGTAGTGCCGACAAACTTAAACCCGCGCTTTTTCAAATCCTTAGCGATTTTATCCGATAGCGGCGTGGAAGCGGGTAAATCCGCAATGCTTTCAAAGGCATTGATAATCGGCTTACCTCCCACAAAGCCCCAAATATATTTATCAAAGCTCCCAAACTCCCTTTGCACCGCCATAAATGCCTTAGCATTGATAATCGCTGCTTCTATTTTGGCACGATTCCTAATAATCCCCTCATTTCGCATTAGCTCTTTGATTTTGTCCTCATCATAGTTGGCTACAATGTGAGGGTCAAAGTCATCAAATGCCACCCTAAAAGCCTCGCGTTTTTTAAGAATCGTAATCCAAGAAAGTCCCGCTTGAAAGCCCTCTAGCACAAGATGTTCAAAGAGCTTTTTATCCTCGTGCAGTGGTTCGCCCCACTCTGTGTCGTGGTAGTCCTCATAGAGCTTACGCGCCGCCTCGTCCTTATCGGTAGCCCAAGCGCAACGCACCTTTTCACGCACACCCTCATTTGAATCTTGCGCCTCAAGCCCCAAAGACTTTTGCAAACTCTCACGCGCAATGCTTAGAGGGATAAGTTCGGGTGAAAATGCACCAGCACTCCCCGCAGGGATAGGCTTTTTTCCTGTTTTTGCAAACCCCAAAGCCTGATAGAATCCTAAAGCCCACTCAAGACTATTAACCTTTATCACTTCAAATGCACCTAAATACCGCATAAATGCCTCTTTGAGCAGTGCCTTGCCCACACCCTTTCTAAAGGCTTTTGGAACGACAAAAAGCATTGCAATTTCATTTTTTTCTATCTCAATAAAACCTAACCATTCTTCATTTTTTTGCGCTATAAGTAAATTTTTAGATTTTAATATAGCCTCCCGTATTTCCTCTCTCATACCCGCAATTTCATTTTCGCTTAAATCTTTGTGTGTAGCCCTTGCACCTTCCTCCCAGATTTCAACAAGTCTTTGTATGGTTTGTGCTTTGCCAATGTGCTTAAAGGCTTCTTGAATCTGCATAAAACTCATAGGATTTTCACAATGTGCCTTGCCTCCATAGACGATACGGCGCAATTTTTCAATCTCATTTTGCGCGAAATGACGCATATTCCAGCAAGTATTTGCACCGCAAATCCCTACTGCAAAGTTTTGCAACATTTGCCCACCACATTCACTATGCACAACTTCAGGGTGAAACTGCAGGGCATAAATCTTGCGTTTAGAATCCGCAATCGCGCAATAATGAGTATTTCCAGACTTTGCAAGCTCTCTAAATCCTTGCGGGATAGATTCTACCTTGTCCGCGTGGCTCATCCACACGATAGAATCTTGCTTTATGCCTTTAAAAAGTGAGCAAGATTTAAAACCTTGCGTGGCGTTATTTTTGGATTCTTGCCATACTTTTTTTTCAAGCCTAAAGACAAGATGACTGATTTTTTTGCCCTTATAAGGTTTAGGATATTCCCCCACTTTTTGCATTTCAAGCCTTTTTGCTACCTTGATTGAAGCGGTATTATCCTCTTTGATGAGACAATACACTTCCTCCAATCCCAAAGTTTCAAAGCCATATTTTACGCACATTCTAGCCACTTCGCTTCCATAGCCTTTGCCCCAAAAATCGCGGTGCAAAAGATAGCCGATTTCTACAATTTTTTGAGTTTTGCCCTTTAGACTTATCTCCGTATGATTTAGCCCCGCATTGCCGATAATTGCGCCGCTTTGCTTCTCTATAATCGCCCAGATTCCAAAGCCATATTGTTGATAATGCGCTAATTGCTTATCCAGCCATTCTTGGCTCTGCTTTTTGCTAAAGCCCTGCCCCCACGCATACATTGTTTCCTTATCACTCACAATTTTATGCAATGCCGCAAAATCTGCCTGTGTATAAGGGCGCAAAAAGACGCGCTCGCTCTCGCACACAAAAGCATTTGCCACAGAATCGCTAGTTCCTCTTTCAAGTGCTTTTTTTAATATCGCTTTGCTCACCTTTAAATGCACGATGGGGAAGTCTCTCCCTGCGGAATCTTTTTCACTCATTCCTACTTTTTCAAAGCCCAAAGACTTATAAAATGCCAAACCTTGCGTGTTTTGTTCATTGCAATCTACTAAAATGTAAGGATAGTCTTTCAAATATCGCTCCAACGCCTCTTTGAGTAGTGCTTTGCCTATACCTTTTCTAAAGACACTCGATGCGACAAAAAGCATTTCAATCTTATTCTTTTCCACACCGATAAAGCCCAAAAAATCCTTTTTATCTGTCGCAGTGATGATGTTTTGGGAGCTTTGCAATGCCGCTTTGACTTCTAGCCTAATCTCTGCAATGTGTTGCTTAGTTAAAAAAATATGGCTTGCTTGCACAGAATCTTCCCATAAATCAAGCAGGGCTGTGAGCATTTGAGGAAACTTGTGATGAGAAAAAATATCAAAAGAGAGCGTCATTGGTGCTTGTATGCCTTGAGAAGCACCTTGAAATGCGAAACAAGAAGAATCTTTAGAATCTTGAGAAGATTCCATAATCTCTAGCACCGCCTTGCCAAATTCTTGCGCGTCCGCCTTGATAACGCGTCCGCCAAAATGTTGGGCGATGAGCTGCATACCATAGCAGATGCCAAGAATGGGAATCCCAAGCGTGAAAATCGCACTATCAGGCTTATAAGCGTCTTTTTCATACACGCTTGCAGGTCCTCCACTTAGGATAATGCCCTTAGGATTTTTGCTCTTAATAGAATCTAGCTTTTCAAAGTAAGGGACAATCTCGGTATAAACGCCATATTCACGTAGTCGCCTTGCGATAAGCTGTGTGTATTGAGAGCCAAAATCTAGCACTAAAATTTGGACATTATTTTCTTGCATAAAGAATCCTTGATAAAGTAGATTTACATTTGTTAATTTTCGGCGCAATCTTAGCTAAAAGTTGCTTATAAGTGCTTTTATTCAAGCTTTGTGATTGAGATTTGTGATTTTGTGATAGAGTATTTATTGACTTGTAGCAGAATTTGTTTTTTTGATAAAATATGTGTTAGAAATGTTTAGAATAAAGAGGGGTTGTTTATGGATATTGATAAATCTTTGTTTGAAAACACATTAAAAGAGTTTAAAGAACAGGTTGATAAATGCGTGCAAAGAGGGGATGGAAAAACAACAGGTGCTACACCAAAAGAAATAGAGAAGAGTTTAGACACTTCATTAAAAAATAATAATTATGAGTCGTGCGTTAGTTTTGGTAGTGGTAAATTAGCAGATACTTGTGGAATTGCTTTTGTGCGGAAAGATATTTTGGGGGAGCAATATGTTAATAGCGAAAAATTCCAACAATCAAAAGGAATTTATATTTATATTGGTTATAAACATAAAAATGGAGAATGGTATATTTGCTTAGGGAATAGTGAGAATTGCAAAGAATGTGAGGCTAAAATTTTTATAGAAAATAAAAAATATTTTAATAAGGGTAATAAAAATTTTGATGTTAAAAAACTATATGGAGATTTTGTAAAACTAATGAAGGAATTCAATAAAATACCAAAAGAACATTTTGTAATACAAAACATTAAAGATAAAGGAGAAAATATGTCAAATACTCAAGCTCAAAACACAATCCCTTTGAATCAAATCCTCTATGGACCTCCAGGGACAGGAAAGACTTATAGTACTATCAATAAAGCTTTGGAGATTTTGGCTGGTGATAAATACAAAGATTCTTTAGAACCAACCAAAAGAGATGAAATCTTACAAATCTTAAAAGAATTAAAAGAAAATCCTAGCGACAAAGAAAGCAGACAAAAAGCAAGAGGGATTTTTAATGTCTTTAAAGATAAGGGACAAATCGCTTTTATCACCTTTCATCAAAGCTTTTCTTATGAGGAGTTTATAGAGGGGATAAAGCCAAACACTGATAATCCGCAAAATATGACTTATGAAGTGCAAAATGGAATCTTTAAAGAGATTTGCGAGGAGGCATTAAAAAATTATCAAGAACATCAAATATCTAACAACAAAACCCGAGATCTCCAAATAAATGCTAAAGAGATTTTTCAATCTTATGCTTTGGAGTTGAAGCAAAAATTGGACAATGGAGAATCCATTAATTTTTTAAATAAAATGAAAATTCAATCTGTTAATATCAATCAAAATGGAGAAATAAAATCTATAAGCATTGGAGTAGATGAAAGCCCTTTTCAAAGCCTAACTCAAGAAATTATTTCAAGAGATTATTTAAATTTCAAAAATAACAAGATAAAAACTTACAAGGATATTAAACCAAGATACGAATCACAATCACAATGGCACGGGAACGCTATTTATTACTTTGAGCTATATAAAAAGCTTCAAGAATTTGAGGAGACAGAGTATAAGCAGGATTTTAAGCCTATGCAAAAAGTCTCACTTAAGCCCTATATTCTTATCATTGATGAGATTAATCGCGGGAATATTAGCAAGATTTTAGGGGAACTCATCACACTCCTTGAGCCAAGCAAGAGAATCGGGAGTAAGGAAGAGCTAAGTGTAACCTTGCCTTATGGTAAAGAAAACTTTGGTGTGCCAAAAAATCTCTATATCATCGGCACGATGAATACAGCAGATAGGAGCATAGCCTTGCTTGATACGGCATTGCGTAGGAGATTTGAATTTATTGAGATGATGCCAGATTTTACACTTTTAAATAAGGATTGTGAGGGTATGGATTTACAAGAGTTATTACAAAAAATGAACGCGAGAATTGAATTTCTACTTGATAGAGAACATACCATAGGACATTCATTCTTTATGGAAATACAATCTATAAATGAACTTAAAGGAGTTTTTACCAAAAAGATTATCCCGCTTTTGCAAGAATATTTTTACGAGGATTATGCCAAGATTGACGCTGTGCTAAATGGCAATGGAATGATAGAGATTCAAAAAAATTCTAACTTTAGCGAGTTATTTGATAATAAATTTAGTAATTTGGACACTGAAAAAGTTATTTATAAAATCACAAATTCTAGCGATTGGAATATAAAACATTTTCAAAAAATTTATGATAACACTATAAAATTAGATGACAAAAAAGACAATGAAGCATAAAAGTTTGTGTATTGCTGAATGGCAAAGCTTTGGCGTAGAGGATATTTGCGAAGTTTTAAGGAATTGCCAAAGCACCAAAACTAATGAGGATTTAAAGAATCAAGCCCAAAAAATCTTTAATGAATTGATAGAATTTGCACACGCAGAAGGCAATCATATTTTCTTAAAATTTGCAGGTAAAAAGCTAAAGGCGCAAAATTATGTTGGGCTAATTCAAGCCAAAAGTGGCTTTTGCGTGGAAATTTTACCTAAAACTTTTCGCACAGCTAAGAAAAATGAGGGCTTTAAGATTCAAAACTGCACTTGTAAAAAAACGCAAGATACAACCAAACAACCACAAAATATGGAATCTAACCCGCCTAAATGTAAAGTGTGTGAGGCTAAAGCACTTTTACTAAAAATGCTTCAATCGCTCAAAGATTCTCCTTTCAAACAAAGCCATTTCGCACATTTAAAATTAACAAAAATGCCTTTACTTGAAATTTTTATCTTAATGTTTTTGCAGGAGCTAGAAAAATTAGTAAAAAAGGGCTTAAAAAGCGATTATATCGTGTGTGAAGAAAATCGCAATTTTTTAAAGGGCAAATTGCTTTTTCATCAAAATTTAAAACTCAATTTCGCCCACAGAGAAAGGTTTTTCACAAGTAGTGATGAGTTTAGTGTCAATATCGCCCCAAATCGCATTATCAAAAGCACTTTAGAACTTTTAAACACACAGAATCTAAGCACAAACACAAGTGCAAAATTAATGCAAATGCGTTTTATCTTTTTAGATATTCCTCCAAGTCAAAGTATAGATAAAGATTTGAGTAAATGCCAAAATTTAGGGTATTTTAGAAATTACAAAATGATTTTGCAATGGTGTGAAATCTTTTTAAAGCGCAAATCTTTCGCCCCCTATCAAAAAGATTCCAAAGCTTATGCTTTACTCTTTGATATGAATAAGCTTTTTGAATCTTTTGTTGCAAGTGAAATGAAAAAGTGGCTATGTGATATGAAGTTGAGCTATGAAAATAAAGTATTTATAGAGCAAATTTTTAGGGAAAGCAAAAAAGACTCTTACCTTAAAACCCAAGAAAAGAGCAAATATCTTATAGTAGAGGGTGATAAAAATAGATTTTTACTTAACCCCGATATTGTCGGCTATCAAAAACAAACAAAAGAAACTTTTTTTATCGCGGATACAAAATGGAAAATTTTAAGCAAAGAACAACAAAATTATGGTGTTTCTCAAAGTGATATGTATCAAATTTTTGCGTATTTGGCAAAGTATCAATGCAATCAAGGCTTTTTGATTTATCCAAAGATAGAGGATTGTAATGATGAGTTAGAAAACTTAGAGTTAGTTTTTAAACCACAACTTTTCACCAAAGCAATAGCAGAAACTAATAATATCAAACCCCAAGTTATGCTCTGCTTCTTTAGTTTGTAGTATTTGTTTATAAAGTATGATAAAATACATTTATTAACCCACAAAAAGGCAAGAGATGAGCATAGGTATTAAGATTTATAATCAAGGCATTCGGATACTATCAGGCTTCATACCACTAAAATCGCTTCGCAAGAAGTTTAGAAACCGCTTTTTTAAGCGCATTCCGCTTTATTTTGTTACGCACTCTCTGTATGGCAAACTCTATATGCCCCATTATGAACTTCACCATCCCATTTTATGCCAAGAGCCCGAAATCTATAACGCGCAAGGAGAGAGAATGCGGACATTTTTTGTGCGAAGTTATTTGGACGCTCATTATCCCAATAGTGATTCAAAGTATTTTTTATGGGATAGATTCAATGTCTCATTGCCTGTGCATTTTTACAAACATAGAGCAATCTTAGAAACAATTTTATTTGGGAGCAAGAGAAATTCATCAATTCTTTAATCCAAATGGCATTATCACCTTTACTCCCGATACACCACTAGAGGAAATCTTAAAAATGTGTAATGAAAAGGAATATCTTGCGCGATTAGAGGCGGTGCTGGATAACTATCATAGGGTGTTGCCCTATCAAAATATAAATGACATATTTTATGAGGAATATTTTACCAATAAACCTAAAAGATTCACTGGGATTAGGTAGTGTGAGGAAATCTCAAGCGTATGGAGAAGCCAAAATGTCTTTATAAATCGCCCCTCCCACTTGCGACTTTGCAAAAGCTAGAAAATAGGGATTCCTCACACTTGGCTTATTATACTGCAAAGGTTTCTTACTCTCACAATCTAATATCACACCGCCTGCTTCTTCTAGCACAATGTCCGATGCTGCGCTATCCCATTCGCTCGTGCCATTCAAGCGCGGATAAATATCTGCCTTACCCTCTGCAAGTGCGCAGACTTTAAGCGATGAGCCATACTTTTGCACTTTTAAGTGATATTTTGCGATAAAATCTTGCGTTTCTTTCGTACTATGAAAAAGCGAATCGCAAGCGATAATCTGCTCCTCTTTTGCAATTCTCTCTCCACTTAACCTTTGTTTGTTTTGTTCTAGCCAAGCAGGATTTAGAGTTTTAGAATCTAGTGCGTCTTTTAGCGTTTGAGGTGTATAAGTAAAGCTACCAAAGCCTTTCAACGCAAAATAAAGCTGATAAAATGCAGGAGCATACACGACCCCCAAAATCGGGCGATTCTTGTGGATTAGGGCAATATTAATCGTGAAACCGCCATTTTTTGCCAAAAAATCCTTTGTTCCATCAAGCGGGTCAATTAGCCAATAATATTCTAAATCTTTGCGCTCTTCATATTCTAATACTGCTTCTTCAGAGCATACCTTATAAGGAGAATTTTCTTGCAATTCTTGCGTAATAAACGTATTAGATTCTAAATCCGCCTTTGTAAGTGGCGAAGAATCCGACTTTAACGCAAACTCCTCCAAACCATAATATTTTAATACCAACTCTCCTGCTTTGATTGCAATAATGGCGCTTTGATAGAGTAAAATATTCAAATCATAATCTCCAAATCACTCTTAAAATCAATCTCGCACCAACCACCATTAATCTCCACCGCTTGTGCGCCACCGAATCTATCAATCAAGCCCTGCAAAAAGCTTGTCATATACATATTATCAAAATCTTTGCCATCATACATCGCACCTCTATCCAAGCTATCATAAAACTCTAAAACTTGTGGCAAAAAGTGGTAAGAAAATTTAAAAAGCCCAATATACTGCCCCTCTATCTCCTCATAACTCTTAGGCTTTTTGCCAAGCTCTATGACTTTGCCCTCTCTTATTTTTAATGTCTCTGCGTCCAAAAGAGGGTTTTCAAATCGCTTCTCCCACAATGTGCGCCAATTTTTATCCACCACGATACTTAAAGGCTCTTGTGATTCTATCAATGCGCACACAATCTCTGCGCTATACACAATATCCGCATACGAAATAATCAAATCTTGCTTGTGTGTGATACAAGATTCTATAAACTCCCTTGCACAAAAGAGCGTTTGCACCATATTTGTTTTATTAAATTCAAGATTTTGATAAATATTTTTTATGTTAAATTGTGATTCCACATAGTTTTTTAAAACCGCAAACAAATATCCGCCCACCACTGCAATTTCCTTAATCCCAGCGTCTTTTAAAGCCCCGATTTCATAATCAATGAGCTTTTTGCCGTGATATTCCACCATACACTTTGGATTCTCTTGTGTCAAAGGCATTAGCCTTGAACCAAATCCCGCCGCTAGAATAATTGCTTTCATTATTTTGCTCCTTTTTGTATTAAAAACTTTTCTACTGCGTTATAAAGTTCCTTCACTTTAGAATCTAACTTATCGGCGGTGTTGTTTTGAAGCACATAATGCGCTTTAGGCGTATCATAGGTTAAATCTATGCCTATAACATCTTTTATATCTCCCTTGAGAGCTTGAGAATACAAGGCTTTTTTATCTCGTCTTAATAACTCCTCCATAGAACACTCTACAAAAACTTCAAAATAACGCGCGATATGCGAGCGATTGAAAGCATAAATCTCATCAAAAAGCGAAATGGTTGCGCACACTACGATTAAACCACTCTTTGAGAGAAAAACACATAATTTTGCAATCAATCTTGCGACTTCTAAGCGCTCCTCTTTGCTAAAGCCACTGCGTCCAAAAATCTCTCTAAACTCATCGCCATCTAAAAATATTACATTAGAGTATTTTTGCTCTAAAAGCGTAAAAATTTCTTTGGCAATAGTCGTTTTCCCTGCTCCTGCCAATCCACAAATCCAAATAACTGCGCCTTGTTGCTTTGAACACATTGTGCTTGTTTGTTGATTGTCTTGTTGTGAAGTTTGTTTTGATTGTATGGATTGATTTTGCATAGCTACTCCTTTGATTGAGATTCTACCCCAATTTTCCATTGATTAAATAATATATTTTCTCCCATTTTTGGAGCGCGTTCAATATGCCACATCATCGCAAAAATAGGCTTATGTTTATGTTTGAAAGCCTCTATGCTCCTATCTTCTGCTCTCACCAAAGGCTCTAAGCAATCCCCTAAAGCCCTAATACCATAGTTATGAAAAGAATTGACTTCAAATTTCTCACCACTGCTTATATCTACAACTTGATGATTGCCAATATGCCCCTCTAAAAGCTCCAATTTTGCACCAAAATATTCTGCTATCATCTGCGCACCACGACAGATTCCAAGCAAAGGCAGATTATACCGCAAACAATGCGTGAGTATTTGCGCCTCATATTCATCGCGCATAGAGGAAAGCGGATTAGGATTTAAAGAGTTTAAATCATTCCCGCCGCTTAGAATCACGCCGCCTAAATTTCCCCCTAGAGATTGCGCATAAGTGCTAAAAGGTATCACGTAGCTCAAAGGCAGAGGCAAAAAGCCCTGCAAATGCTCCTTAAAAAACTCGCCCCACTCTACGCTTAAAGCCTCGCGCACCTCGTAATAACTCGTATTTTCTAGCAATCTTTGCGTAATACCAATAAACTTCATAAGACTACAATTTGCCCACTTTCACAATCTAGCTTAATGCGCTTTGCGCTTAGAAATTTGCCAAAGTTTTCCTCGCCTACGCCAATGGCTGCAGGCAATCCAAGCTCACTTGCGCGAATTGCCATATGCGAGTTTGCCCCACCATAGCAGGTAATCAATCCTGCAATATTTTTCGTAAATAAATAATCAAATCCGGGGTCGGCGGATTTAATCAGCACAATTTTGCCCTCTAAATTCGTATCGCTTAAATCGCTAATGAGCGCACTTACAGACTTTTGCGTGATGAAGTTTGGCACAATCTCCGCGCTTAAAAAGCTCACAACCTGCTCTGCATTGGTAAGTAGCACAGGAAGCTTCACGCTCAAAGTCAAGGCGTATTCCTCCTTGTGCCTTTTAATTTCCTCTAAAAATCTTTCCTTTGGATTCTTAGAATACAGCGAGGCATAAAGGTTTAAGATATTTTGAATATCCAAATGCGCCATTTCCTCTTTTGGGATTCCATAATAAACGCCTAGCTCACCAATGAGGCTTAAAGCGCGGGAGAGCAGTTTGGTAAATTCAAACTTCGCATATTCTCTCCCCTCAATCGCTCTTTTCAAAAACTCTAAAAACTCTTTTGCGCTAATCTTTAGCCCGTGTTCGCTTAAAAGCGTATCAAGAGATTGTAGCTTTTTAGCATTAAGCACAAAATTACTTTCATTTGATGTCAAGCCCTCTCTTGCACCCAAATCAAAGTAAGCTCTAAAATCCTCGTCATAGCGCGGACTTAAGATATTATAAGTGCTAGGGCGCAAATGCCCAAATTTGCTTAAAAACTCCTCTTTTGTTTCCTCTGTAAGCGTGGCAACACTTGAGGCTAGCTCCTTGCTCACCGTGTTAAGAGAATTTAAAAACGCCTGTTTTTCCGCCAAGCTAAAAAATCCAATTTCTACAAGAGAATTAAGCATAGAAACCGCCACAAACCCAGCCCTTGCAATCCCTGCAAAAGGCAAAGTTCCATATCTCTTGCAAGATTCCAAAAGCCAATAAATCTTATCCAAAGTCGGCAAGTGCGAATCCTCTAAATCTTTGTAAATTTGCTCTAACTTTGCAATCTTTTTTAAATCCTTGATATACAAGCCTTTTTTGGGATTGATGATAGAATTTGTAAGCTCCAAAAGTGCAAATTCTAGCCTTTTAATCTCATTTTCATTAAAGCCTTTTGAAAGCAGACTTTTTAATTTATGAGGGATATTTAAATCATAGCAAGAAAAGACAATGTTAAACTCTATCTTATCGTGGAAATGCGGGTTTGCCTCCAAAGTATCCAAATAATAATCCACTAATTTACTTGCGATTTTTTTATCCAAAGCTTTGGGAATAAAGGAGTTAAAAGAAAGCCGCACATCAATATAAGGAATGCCCAAAAAGCAGTGCATTAGCGGGTGAGAGCGCAAATTAAGATAACCATAATTATCCCGTTGATACGCCCAAATATTATCCGTGATGATTTCTTTATAAAGGCTTAGGGCTAATCGCTTAGGCTTCAACCCCAAAATCTCGGCAGGATTCCAATCAGGCATTACACCAAAAATTGCGCGTTTGCCATAAATATCTGGCGTTTGCTTTTGCAAAGACACAATGCGCTTTTGTAATCTCTCTAGCGCACTAAATGGCAGGGATTCATAGAGATTGAGTTTATCTTTGACTACAAGCGGACGCACTTGCAGACAATACAAATCCCCGCTAGAATCTATCGCAAATTCCACATCTAAGAATTTATAGTCAAAAAGTGCTTCTAACTCCCTTAGCATTACAATAATAGCTTTTAAAGTGCTATCTTTTGGCAATTCCGCTTCTTTATGGGCAAAAAAGCTTAAGCCTTTGGCACTTCCATCGGTAATTGCGCTATTTGAACCGCTTTTATCCCACTCAATGCAATAATAAGGCGCAAGCGTATCTTTATCCGCGCTCATCGCCACACCGCACATTGCGATATGCTCTAGCATTGGCTGAATCAAAATCTCATCATCAAGCTTTGGCATAGATGCCCCAACTTTGCGCAACGCCTCTAAAATCGCTTGGGATTCCACACTCACATTTGCAAGACTTAAAAACGCTCCTGCATTAGAAGTTTGCGCACTATCCTCACTTTTGGAACTGCTACGAACGATAAGCTTTTCACACGCATTTTCACCGCTGAAGCATTTTTGAATCTCCTCTAATACCCTCGCCTCATTCGCTTCTAACTCTTTAAGAGAAGTGAGCATTAAGGGCAAGACTTTTGCACTCTTTAATATGCCTTGTAAAGCTAGCAAATTACGCGCTTTGGTTTGAAAAGATAATTGCATAATAAACCTTAGATTCTACAAAATAAAGGCGACATTATAGTTTAAACTTACTTCAAGATTCTTTATTTTGCGCTTTTTGCTTATTTAGGGTTATCAACTTAGCCCTTTATGGAATGCCAAAAAGCACACATTTTAAGAAGTGCTTTTAAGATTTAGAGATTTCATCTTTACTCTTGTGTCAAAGCTTCTTTTAAAATTTTTTGCTTTTGGGATTGTAGAGTGGGTAAAAAAGAATCCAAATGCGCAATATGGGATTCTATATTTTCTACCACATTCACGATTTGTTGTTGGGATTTTAGAGGAGGAAATATAATTTTTAAGGCAGCAATTCTCTCAATGGAGGCTCGTAAAGTCCTAGAAAATCCAGCCCTTTCCCCCTCATCTCTTAAAATATAAGCAATAAGTTTTGCCTCTCCTCCATTCACGCGCAATACACCGCAGTGGTCAGTTGGATAAAAAGGAGTATTTTTTGGCATAAAACTCACCAACCAATCTCCATCAATCCCCCAAAGCACACTATCGTTTTCATAATCTTTTAAAATTTCTTTGTCAATCAAGCCAAATATTATTTTAACATTCGCACTATACACAGGAATGTTACCCTTTGGATTGAGTTCGCTATCAAGCACTCTTTTACCAATACTTAAACTAAATTTTGTTTTATCACCTAGTCTTTTTCTCTCCCAACCCTCTTTTGGTGGAATCGGAAGTGTGTTTAAAATATTTTGAAATTCTTTAATGTCAAGGGTTAGAGATTCTTTATTTGTAGCTTCCGTATTTAAACTTTGTAAAAATTCAAAATCAAGCGTGGATTCCAACTCTGCAATATGCGCTAAAATCTGCGCGATAAAAGTATCAATAGAATCTAGGCTACTAAGAGAGGCGTTTATCCCTCCGCACTATTAGTGGATTGCGCAGTATCTGCTTCACAGATTCCACATTTTACTAAAATTGCTTTGATAAGTTTTTGGTATTCCTCAATGCTCATTCGTATGGTGTTATACTGCTTTTCTACTCTCTCACATTCTGCAACGATTTGTTTTTGAATGTCTAGGGGTGGGAGCGGGATTTTAATTTGTTCAATATCTTTTGGATAAACGTGTGGTTGTGCAGCTCCTCTAGCCAATCTATAAATATCTTTTTGAATAAATTGTAAAACATAATAAATAAATTTTATATCAAGTTTTGAGTCTGAATTAATAGTAGTGCAATCTGAAGCGAAAATTTCCTCATTCCAATAATTAACAAATCCAGCATTTGCTCCAGAAGCACTAATTGTAATTGTGTCTTTTGGGCGATTTGATGTGTCGTGTAAATAAGCATAATCAATCCCTCCAGCGACAACTTTTATATTGCCTAGTCTTACCTGTTTTTGTGTGATAGATTTTCCTTTTGCAATGGTGAGGTTAGGCAATGCCCCCAGCCTCACCAACTCATACTTACAATTTTCAAAAGGATTGCTAAAGATTGTTAGATTTTTAGGATTCAAACTAATTGCCTTGCTAAACTCCACCCTAGAAAAATCCAGCAAATCCTTACATTGTGTGCTAAAAAGTGTGTAACTATCTTGCTCATTGCTTTGTAAAGATTCCAAAAGGTTATCAAAGTCTAAGGCATTGCTAGAATCCTGCCCCATAAAGCTTTTGAGTGCATAAGCTAGTTTGGTGCTGTCCTCTTTATTGGTAGGATTATAAAGCGGGGTTTGGATAAATTTCACAGAGTTAATGTTCCTTAAGACTTCTTTTTGCTTTTTCTCCTCATCGCTATCCTCATCACTTTCTTTTAACTCAGAATCTAAGGGCTTATTTGTAATGTATTTTATTCCCTCATCACCCTTACGATTGCTCCAATCATAGCCTAGAAATTTAACAATATTTGCCTTGTTGCTTTTGCCCTCTTTGTTTTTATCGCTTGGGCTTTTTAGGATTAGGACTTTTTCATCTTTAATATAAGCAAAATAAAGCATTTTCTCGCATTCTAAAGCTTTGATTTGATTTAAGAAATTTTGAAAGTGTAAGTTTGCTTCTGCCTTTTTGTATTCATCACTTTTTAGAAATTCGCTATATTGCTTTTTATATGTTTTAGAATCTAAATCTTTTTCAAAAAGACTAGATTTTTCAAACAGGGCTTTTTTGTCGCTTTCATTAAACTTTTGTTTTTTAAATATTTTAGGCTTTGAAGATTCATAATCTGCAAAATATTCTTTAAATACATTTGAACCTTTAAGATTCTCGCCCAAAACCGCTTCACGCATAAATTTGCTAAAACTTCCATAATCATAGCCCATAAAGTCGCAGTAATCTTGCAAAAAGTTTTTATCGTTAAAATCATCACTTAAAGCTTCATCGCTAAAATTAGAATCTTTAAGCCTAGAAATCAAATCTTCATCGTATTTTTTCACCCTTTTTGCAAATAAAATAATCGTTTGCGTACCCGTGCTACCAAAAGTGCGTGAGTTTAACTCTACAAGGCATAAAAACTTAAAATGCGCTAATAAAAGTTCCCTTGTTTTTTCATAAATTCCACCTTTTTGCAAGATAGACACAGGCAAAACAAGAGCAAAAATTCCACCCTCTTTTAAAAATTGCTTTGCCCTTTCTACAAAAAAGCATTCTATGGCATTGTTTTTGTCATAGCTTTTAGAGTCTATGCTTTGACTTAAGCTAAAGGTATTTAAGGCTTTGTCTAGGTTACTTAAAAAGCCTTTTACGGAATAGGGTGGATTTGAGAGTATCAAATCAAAGCTTTCATTTTCAAACTCATCTTTATAATTTTCTTTGATGAAATCTAAGGCGTCTTGGAAAATGATTTGCGATTTGCTCTTGGGATTATGAAAGATACAAGCGGTTTTTGCGACTTTACTTAAATCTTTATTCTTTTCTATACCATAAAGCTTGGCATTTTTATTATGTGCGATAAATTCTGTTAAAAAATGTCCTGCCCCACAAGCAAAATCTAGAATCTTGGCATTGTTGCTTAAGGTTGGCAAGGAATTAATAATAAAATTTGTAATTGGCGTAGGGGTGAAAAATCTCCCCTCTGTTTGATGCACAGCACGATTTAAAAAGCCCTCAAACAAATCGCCTAAGAATTGATTGTTTTCGCTTTCGCTAATGTAAAAATCTTGGATTAAATTTGTGATTTGCACCAAAACCTTAAAATTAATAAAAAATTCCTCCTCGTTTTCTACTTCAATGAAATTAAATTTTTTGATATTAAAGTATTTTTGCTTATCAAAGATTTTTTCAATGCTTTCTTTAAATTTGCCTTTGTGTCTTTTTGCGGATTCAAAAAGATAGTCAATTTCACTTTTTTGAACATTGACAACTTTCTTTTTAAAAAGTGTTTCGATACCCTTTTCATAGAGGTTTAAAAGTCTATCGCAGTAGCTAAAGGGATTATCATAAAAGATTCCTTTGTAGTAAAACTGCAAATCTTGGGGGTTTTGTATCTCATCAATGATTTTACATAAAAACAAATCTACAAGGATATAAAAGGTGTTTTCATAGTTTCCTATGGCATTGTTGCGTAAAATAGTCGCAAAGTTGTGATAAATACCGCTAATTTCACTATAAGGCACAACTGATAAGTCTTTTAAAGTATATTTTTCTTTGCCTATTTTATAGGGCAAAATATCCTCTTCAAATAAGCCCTTGCTCGTATATGCTAAAGAATAGCTTTCATTCCATACTTTGTAATAACCCTTTGCATTTGCGTTTTTAGAATCCCCAAAACCTAACTTTTTATCCTCCTCTTTTAAATCTGCGTTAATAATCTCTAAATGCTTTTGATTGTCCTTTGTAGTGATGATATGGCTAGTATAAATAAGGCTTTTTAGGTTTGGTTCATAATCAAAAGCAAGTAAGCATAGGAAATCTGTTTTATTCACTGCATAGTAGCTAAAAAGCTGTCCGCCATTTTTTAGCATAAGATTCCATTCCTTGCTAAATTCTGCACCATAAGTTTTGTTTTCTATCAAAATAAGATTTTCAAATTGCTGATTTAGCACTAAAATATCACCATAAACGTGTTGATTATGCCCAACTTTAAAGGTAGGTTCTAGGATAATATGCTTTGGCTCATAACCTTTGCTTAAAAGCTTGTCAATAGCAACGAGGCAAACAAAATTCTCATTGGAGCTAAAATTTGTTGTAGTGTTTCTGTGGATAATAAAACCTGTGCTTTGCTTATCGATGCTTGGATACTCGCCCTCGTTAAAACGAGAATCTAGCGGAGCATAGGTAATTTCTCTCTTACTAAAATCTACTTTAATAAAAATATCTGCATTATTTGTATAGGTTTTTTTGAATATTGTATTTTTGTCATTTGCAGTAAATCCTAAATAGACTAAAACTTCTTGCAGATTCTCTTTTGTTATCATTAATCTTCCAACTAAATTTTGATATAAATAAGGTGCGATTATACCAAATTTTTCCCAATAGCTCGTTCAAGAAAACGCACCTAGAATAGCATTTAGCTCATCTCCTCGCACATTGCTAAAAACTCCTGATAATACTTCCAAGATTCTATATACCTCTTTAAAGCTATTTGCCTTACTCGCATTCCTTGCAGTATTTTTTGACAATGCGTTCAACTTCGGCTTGGTATTCTTCTAGTCTATATATAATCATACAATGCGCAAAACGAAAGGTATTCATTGCATTAGGCAAGTAGTTATAGTTATCATCAAAATATTTTTGCAAATCTAACCTGCCTTGAGCTACATCTTTGCGTAGCCCAAAAATTTTATCTTTCTCCATAGGTTTAAACAAATTTTCTTTATCATATTGTAAGCAATATTGTAATCCCCATTCGGCTAGAATAGAGGATTGTGTGGCATTTGTTACTGCGAGAGCTTCGCCAAATGGAGGTCCTGCATATACTATTGTATATGCCATAATCAAATATTGCAAAACAAACTTTTTCATACAACCCCTTTAATCAATTAAATCCCAAAAGTATAAATCTTTAACAATATAATTTGTTTCTTTCAAAAAATTATAATAACCAAAATCCATATCCACAAAATCATTCCCATTCCATAAAGTAGTATGTCGTAGCCCACTTGTGCCAATCATTGCGATAATACTTTTTCTTTGAATGAGAGCAATCATTTACTCGCATTCCTTGCAGTATTTTTTGACAATGCGTTTGACTTCGGCTTGGTAGTCTTTGGAATCGTAAAGAGATAAGCATTTTTGCAAAAGTGGAGGGGATTCTAATATTTCTTTAAGCCTTTCTTCAGTGAGAACCGATTTGATTGCTTCTATTGATTTTTTTTTATAATCTACGATATAGTTTTCAACTTCTTCTTTCATCTTTTCTCCATTGTTTGTTATAATACATCGCTTATCGTGCAACCAATCCCTCTTTTCTATCAGTCTTAAGTTATCTCGTAAGGAATCCATTTCCCTCTCTTTTCTTTTAGAATCTAAATCATAATATTCTAAGCACACACCAAAGCCATAGTTTTTCATTGTTTTTACCATAGTAGTCTTAGCATAAATCATAGCTTCAGAAAACCGCTTGCTTCTAAGATATGATGCGCTGCTCTTATCATCATAATCTAAGCATTCCTCTGCATTAAGAAAAATTCCAAACAAAACCAATAAGACAAAATACTTCATATCAACCTCCTTTTATTTAAGCTCCCAAAAACATAATTCTCTAACAAACACATAGTTCCTCTCATCATTTAAATAATTGGTATCGTCTAAAAATTCGCTTCCATTCCATAGGGTAGTATGCCCTCCAGCATTACTCCAAGCGTCAATATCCATTGTTATAATACCTTTAATACCCAAAGATTGCAAAGTATAGAAAAAATTTAAATTGTCTTTGCGTATCTGTTTTACTCTTTCTTTATTAAGAACATTTCCATATTTATCTATCAATAATTCGGATGGTTCTTTTTTATAGTCATAAAATACTTTATAAAAGTCTTTATTGTTTGTTTGAGAATAAGGTTTCAATCCTTTCTCTTTCCAATTTTCAAGCAATAAGTTTTTAATCCCAGAAACTCCTGTATAATAATAGTATCCATCTTTCCCTTTCCACTTTGTGCCACTTGTCAGCTTTAATCTATATCATCTATTTTTATTTCGCTATTATTAAATGCAAAACTTACTTTTGTAGCACAAGTATTTCTATATGTATTGACATTTTCTCCTAGCAAAGCCTTACTCTCTGCTTCTATACGAGCTTCGTTGAGCTTACCCCCAATATGTTCAAATACATATTTAGCTATAAGTTTTGAAGTCTCTACATCATCTAGCCCGTCTTCTTTAGCTTGTTCTTCTGCTTCCTCGGCGATTTGATGTATTATCTTATAACCTTGCTCCATACAACACCAACTCGGTCTTTGAATCTTGATTGTTGCCTCTTTGTCTCCACATTTTACCTTGCATATGTTTGACATCATTGCTCCTTTTATGATTCGTTAAAGATATTGAGAATTATGGCTTGATTATCTCTTATGGTTGCTGAAATTTGAAAGGTTTTTTCTTGAAATTCTAATGTCAAATCCACTTCCTCCCCCTCACTATATCCTTGTGTTTTAATATGCAAATTTATATCTTGTGAATGTCTTGAGATGTCCTTAAGTTTTATTTTATCCTCTCCATAAGAAAAATAGATTTCTGTGATTTGTTTTTCTGTCTCTTTTGTGGAATCCTTATGTGAGTTTATATTGTGATGGGATTCCATAGTGCTTTGTGTATTTAGCCTTGCATTTTCACTTTGTTTAGCCTCTCCCTCCCTTGCTTTATTCCCTTTCTCATTTAAATACACAAGATTATGAGGCGTTTTATTTTGTAATGCAAGAGGAAAGCCTTTATCTGTAAGGATTGTTGGAATCTGACTTTGCAAAATTACTCCACTGCCATTTACCTCTAAGATTAAAGAAATTGCATTCGGTGGGATAGTAGAAACTTGTGTGCAAGGAGTAGGAATCCCTGCGGTTGTTTTCGTGCAACCTATGATAGGAGAATGAAGTAAATCTGATTCTGTAATCACTCCTACACCCTCTACTTCAAGCAAATTTCCACAAAGACTTTTTAATTGAACGATTCCTTTATGAGGGCAAGTGAGTATATCAGATTCTAAAAGAGGATTTGTCTCATTCATAAAGAATCCTTGACAAAATAGAGTTGCAAGAGTTGCATTTGTTAAATTGTGGTGGAATCTTAGCTAAAAGTTGCTTAATAAGAGGTGGTGGAATCTTAGCTCATCTCCTCGCACATTGCTAAAAACTCCTGATAATACTTCCAAGATTCTATTATGTCGGGACGCACAGAAGCTAGAAATGTGAGATGTTTTTCAAAGACTGCTTTAGCTTCAAGACATAAATCTTTGTGAGATTTGAGATATTCTAAAATGTCTTTTTCGGTGAGTTTTTTAGCATTCTTCATCTCTTTTTGCTTTTCTAAGAGTGGGATAATCTCTAACAATCTCTTTTTAACCAACCCTAAGAGATTTTCATTCTCAAAAAGAATTGCCCAATCTTTTGAATGAATGCAAAGAATAATTCTGTCATAAAAGCAAGTTTGCCCAAAAAGAGAAAAAGTAATATCTTTATAATTTGCATTCTCCTCCAAAGCCTGTTTATGATAGCTCGAGCATCTTTGAGAATTATAATCAAAGATATATTTTCTCTTATCCATACAAAATACCCTATCCATTAGAGTAATGGCAATCACTTGATTGTGGCTTTTAAACTCCAAAGTAAGGGGCAAAATCGTTTGATACTCCGATATACCCATTGCAAATATCTCTTTATCTTCGGGCTTTGGCGGAGGGAAATGAAGCTGCTTAGCTAGAGTGTGGATTGTCTCAAATGCCCTATCACCTACTATTTCAGCCATATCAAGTATTATACTCTCCTTAAAATTGACTAGAAAATCCCAAAGCTGCGTATCGTGGAAACAATAATAAATGTCTTTAATAAAATACTCCATTAAATGCGCAAAAGTATCCGTCTCTGCAATTCTTAAATCCTCTTTATCTCCCTTGCCTCTATTTTGCAAAAAATGCAATAAATCCTCTGGATTGACAAGCTTTTTCATCTCTACATATACTTCTCTGCAAGGAGTTAAAGAACAAGCACTCTTTAATGCACTAATTGGGTCTCGGACAAGGTAAATAGAGGGAGTATTGGGAATAAGCGCGCAGAGTTTTTCTCCATTTTCTTTTTTATTATGCGGTATATAGTTTCTTAATGCAATGTAGCTAAAATAATCTTGCAAATCTGTATGCTCCATAATTAAAGTAAATAATGTAATATACGCTGCTTTTGCCCTATCCTCTACATCTACATCGCCTTGATAATAAGATAAGCCCCCGCATCTTTGGATAAGATTCTCTAATCCTGTGTTACCTGTGGCGTGGCTACCAAAATAGAGGAACTGATAATAAGGCGGCAAAGGAATATTTAACTTCCACGCAAATTCGGGGGGAATGTCTGTGTAATCTATTTCTTTAGGATTAAGCAGCGGAGGATAAGTATATAATGGGGGGGGGGGCAGAATATAAGTCTTTTTAAATTCCTTAGATTCTAACCACTGCTTTACATTGTCGTATTCTTTAGCAAAATACGAAAGAAATGAAAAATCAGCAACACAAATATTATATCTCCTTAAAGCTCGGTAAATCTCATACGCGCGGGGTTTATCAAGGCAATAGAGGGTAAGAAGCATTAGTAGTTTTTGAAGCAGTGCGTAAATTCCGCCTTTATGTGCCTTTTTATCTGCCACATATCTTAAGGCATTTAATACGCCACTTTGCTTTAAAATCTCAAATGTCTTGCTCTTGCTCATTTTGCCTCCTTGGATTTCACCCTACTTCATCATACTTTCTTTACCCTACTTTTCTTGCACTCCAGCAACGCGTAGTGTATTTGATGTCAAATTCTTGCGGGAGAACTTCTCGCATTTTTGCAGTGATTTTATCAAAAATCTCTTGCCCTTCTTTGGTCTCTAAATCCCAATAAGGATTTTTCACACTCTGCCACGCTAAGATATAGTTTTCCAAACTTTGGTGAAAGTAAAAATCCTCTTCAATGTAAATAATATTATCAAAAAACTCTTTATGTGCCTCAATAATTGGGCGTTGGTCTTCGCGTCTCACACCTCTTGTGTAGTTTGGCACGATGGAGAGAATCGCATTTTCTGCCTTTTGCTGAATGGGGTCGTTTAAGTCTCTATGATTCCACATACACGAAAAGTATCCATTGCCTTTAAGCAGTCTATGGGCTTCTTTTAACGCCTCTGTCCTATCCATTACATTAAAGCTACTGCCAAAGGTTACCCAATCAAAACTCCCGCTTTGTAATGTAGAATCCACGCCCGTAGCCCTTACCCATTCAATTTTTGCGCCTTTTGTGCGCTCAATGCCGATTTCACGCATTGCGTCATTTGGCTCTACACTCACCACTTCACAACCTCTCTCTAAAAGCATAATGCTTAGATTTCCTGTCCCTGCGCCAATATCTGCGACTTTCAAATTGCCCGCTTTTTCTCCGCTAGCCAAAGTGATAAGCATATCAATCGTTTTGGGTGCGTAATTCGGGCGGTAGCTGTAATATTTCGCGTGTTTGGTGTAATCCCAAACTTGTTCTACTATTCTTGTCTTATTCTCTTGCATTGTTGTTTCCTTATTATGTTGCCCAATGCAAAAGAAAAAGAATAGAGAATTACGCCCTAGAGCCTCCTTTGCTGGACTTTCTAGCCGTCCAAGCACGAATTTTATAAGGAATCTCTAAAGTTTGTAATCCTAAGATTTTGGATTCTATCATTTCCAAAATCTTTTTCCATCTTTGCTCCCCTGCTTGGGCTTGTATATCATTTACAGAATGCCATGCTCCAAGATAACGCGCCTTGTCCATTATCTCTATATAATCGCACTCCATAAAAAAGCAGTCTGTAAAATCCCCAGTGGAGATGAGGATTTCCTCCCATTTTTTGACATTTTGTGTCCCGCTGCTCACTCTAGCAAGCTCTGGAACAATATTCTTAATCTCTTGTTCAATTTCATAGAATACTGAACCCTCTAGGATATTTCTAGGATTCCATATAGCAGTGAAATTCCCCCCCCCCCCGCAGAAGTATTGTGGGTAGAAGTATGGGCAGAGCCATTTTGAGCCGCAGAATTTTTTAAGATTCTCGCAAACTCGGGCAAAGATTTCTTAGGGTCAGTCCAATGGAAGCTACTTGCCATAATCACCCAATCCGCGATTCCACTTTGCACGCCTGTTTCCTCGCCACTTCCTTTTTGCCATTTGATATTTGTGTCTTTGGTATAGGCGATGCCCTCTTCTCTCATCTCATCATTTGGCTCTACGGCTAAGACTTGCATTCCAAACTCACTTAGCATTTTGGTAAGCTTGCCTGTCCCTGCGCCCACTTCTACGATTTGCAAATCTTTGAGATTTTTTTGCTCATCATTGATACAAGCAATCAGCTTTTCTAACAACATCGGGCTATATGCCGGACGATTATGATAATGCTTCGCCACTTGTGTAAAATCACCTTGTTTCATTATTTAAGTCTCCTTGAAATATTTATTTCTCATTAACGATTAAAATGAAAGTATAACAAAATATTGATAACTTTATTTACCTAAGATATTTCCTCGCACATTGCTAAAAACTCCTGATAATACTTCCAAGATTCTATAATATCTGGACGCACAGAAGCTAGAAATGTGAGATGTTTTTCAAAGACTGCTTTAGCTTCAAGACATAAATCTTTGTGAGATTTGAGATATTCTAAAATGTCTTTTTCGGTAAATCTCTTTGTCTCTTCAATTTTCCTTTGCTCCTCTAGGCGTGGAATAAATGTAAGTAAATATGCTTTTATTTCATCACAAACTTTTTTATTTTCTTTTAGAATCTCAAAGTCTTTTTTCTCAATACATACAATAATACGCTCATAAAAATTATCTTGATTAAAAAGAAATTGTGTGATGTCTTGATAATGCTCAAAAGCATTTTTATGCTCAACAAACTGACCTAATTCTATATAAAATCTGCAATCTGAACAATAAACATTGTCCAAAAGGTAAATATGTATATTCTTATAAGCAAACTTTATGGGCAACACTCCCTCATATAAACCAGCCTTTATTCCAAATTTCTCCTTATCACTAGGTTTTGGGGCAGGAAAAGAAAATGCTTTTGCTAGAGTATTCATTGTTTCAAAGGCTCTCTTACCTACAATTTCAGACATATCAATACATATAATATCTTCATCTGCAATATTAATAAGGGCTTTTCTTAAGTCTGTGTCGTGGAAAGTCGCATCATATTGATTTAGCCGAAATGCACTTGTTCGTAGTGTAGGATATTTGGTGTATTCCCAAATAAGATGTTTTCCATCAAAATGCCAATCTATATATCGTATAAGCTCCTCAAAAATCTCACTAGGACTAAGGGCAAGTTCAAATACTTGCGTAAAACTAGGACGACCATGATATGAGGTATAGCTCTTAAGCATACCTATAGGGTCTCGAACGAGACAAAGTGCATTAGTTTTGGGGATAAGGGCATAAAGCTTATCTTTATATTTATCATTAAACATATATTCTCGAACAGACAAATAGCCAAAATATAACGGGGGGGGGGCATAGTATAATGGTAATTTCTCATAATTTGTTTAAAATAACAAAAATAAGATTCTTTCGCCCAAGATTCGCCATTGAGCAAAGGTGGTTGCACACAATAATTCAATCCCCCACATCTCCTCAAAAAACTTTCCAATCCTCTATTACCAGTTGCGTGGCTACCAAAAAACACGAACTGATAATAAGGTGGTAAAGGCAAATTAAGATCCCACGCAACTTCGGCAGGAATCTTTGTGTAATCTAATTTTTTGGGATTAAGCAATGGAGGATATGGGTGATTAGCATATTTTTCTAAGAATGATTGAGAGGTAAGCCATAGTTTGATATTATCATACTCTTTGGCAATCAAATCCAAACTTGCTTTACATTCAATTAAAATATTATATTTTCTTAAGAAAAAAAAACTTAAGTTACATTTTGCTTTATTTACAAGAATAAACATCTTTAAAATTTTATACCAATGAGTTACTTTTATCTTTTTTGCTATTCTCTTCTTTTTCTTTCTAATTCGATAAGCAAGGGCGTATCGTAATCCTACCCTTTTAATAATTTTTATTGTTTTAGACTTTTTCACTCTTATTTCCCAATCGTTTTGATTACTTCTATTATAGTGAATCTAAGTAACTTTTTATAAAAGCCTATTTTTCAAACATAAAAATAATATCCCCAAATCAGCCCGAACAATCCTAAAAATAGCACAGGTAGAGTAACTACAAACGCCACTGCCATATAACGCATAAAACTAATGCGGATTCCATAGCCTTTTAACCTTTCAAGCCAAAGTAAAGTTGCAAGTGAGCCTATGGGTGTGAGTTTCGAGCCAATATTGCAACCAAGCAAATGTGCGATGATAAGACTTTCCTGCGCCTCATTCAAATATGCTTTAAAATCTGCAAGTGCGAGATTACCAAGCATTACCATAGGCAGATTGTTTATCACACTACTGCCAACACCACTTCCAAGCCCCATACTTACAATCTGCCATTCTTTTGGCAACGAGACAAACAACGACAGATTATCACTTAGAATCTGCAACACACCGCCATTTTTAAGCCCAAAAACGACAACAAATAGCCCAAGAGAAAATAATACTATACCAAAGGGTGCGTTTTTAAAACAAGAGAATATCCCTAGCTGCCCTTTTATCTTGCCATAAAGCAATGCCAAAATCGCACATAGAAATGTAAAACTTGAGAGTGGAATACCTAATTTATGCGCAAAAGCAATACCAAACACAAGAAGGAGTAGCAGGGCAAAACAAAAGATAATGCAACCTTTAGAAATATCACTTTGCAAATCCCTAAATTCAAGTCTAGGAGGCAAGATTCTCCTCACTATATACCAAAATCCTACAATCCCACAAATCACAACAATTTGGGGCAAAAACATAAGCACGCTAAAGCGGAGTGAGGGAATCTCAAAAAAATGCGCGGTGATAATGTTTGTGAGATTAGAAATAACAAAGGTATTTGAAGCAAAATCACTCACAAAGCTTACAAGAAACAAAAATACAATTAAAGGCGTGAAAAATACCTTTGTATTATGCACTTTAAAAAGTGTGAGGATTAAAGGTGTGAGGATTAAAATAGCACCATCGTTTGCAAAAAACGCACTTAAAAAAGCACTAAAAAGCACAAGAAAAATATAGAATCTTGCGCTACTTAAGCTTTGTTTCTCACCCTTTTGACTTAAGATTCGGATAAGTAATAATGCAAGGAAATCAAAAAATCCTAATGTTTCAAACGCGAGAGTAAGAAGGATAAGTCCAATGAGTGTAAGTGTGCTATCCCACACCATTGCCCATACACGCCAAATATCGTCCAAATTCACTACATTGAATAAATAAGCGCCTACAGCTCCTAAAGTGCTAAACACCCACAAAGGAAGATTTAAAGGACGCCAATAAATAAGAAGCATTGTGAGTATAAAAAGACTAAAAGCCATAAAATCCATAAAAGGCTACCTCGTTCATACCTGCTTTGATTTGCAATTTTTGCGAGATTCTAACATAGAGGGTATTAAGAAGAGTTAAGATTAACTTAGCTTCAACTGCTCTATTTCCCTAAGCGCATTCTTAAGACTTATACAAATTTGCTCACTTAAATCTTTTGGGCTTGGTAGATTCTCCAAATCCTCTAAACTCTCATCTTTTAGCCAAAAAATATCCAAATTCATTTTATCGCGCTTCTTAATCTCCCCAATGCTAAACGAGCGAAATCGCTCACTCTCCTTGCGATTTTCCATTGCCCCCACGCAAAAACAAGATTCAAACTCCCTTAAATGCTCCGCACTTAAAGGACTTGTTACAAGGCTTAGATTCATATTCGTGCGCATATCATACACCCACACTTTTTGCGTGGAATCCTCGCTTGTTGCCACTTTGTCAAAAAACAGCACATTTGCTTTCACCCCTTGTGCGTAAAAAATCCCTGTGGGCAGTCTCAAAATCGTATGCAGATTGAAATCCTCTAAAAGTTTTTTACGCACCTTTTCGCCAGCTCCCGCTTCAAACAGCACATTATCGGGTAGCACCACCGCAGCCTTACCCCCGATTTTTAAAAGATTCATAATGTGTTGCAAGAAATTTAGCTGCTTATTAGAGGTTGTGGCGAAAAAATCCTCTCTGTTGTATTCGTCCTTTTGGCTTTTCACCTTGCCATTTTCGGCTAGAATCTTAGTTGCCGATTTCTTGCCAAAGGGCGGATTGGTTAGCACCCTATCAAACCGCCGATTGCCTAACTCACTTAGAGAATCCCCGATTTCTATAATGCCTCCCTCGCCCCCAATTCCGTGCAGATACAGATTCATAGCGCACAAAGACGCCACTAAGGGCGTGATGTCCTTGCCACAAAGCCTCTCATTTCTTAAGCATTTGATCTCCTCTTTGTCTTTCGTCTGTGCTTTCATCGCCTCATACGCACTTAGCAAAAATCCACCCGTCCCACACGCAGGGTCGCACACCTCCATATTGGGCTTTAGCTCCATTAGCCCCACAATAGAATCTATCAGCACGCGAGGTGTGAAATACTGCCCTGCTCCCGCCTTTGTCTCTGTGGCGTTTTTCGCAAGCAGCCCCTCATAAATCGCGCCTTTGACATCTACATTCAAGCCTAGCCAAGTCTCACTATCCATAAGCACAAAAAGCTTTTTGAGATTCGCGGGTTCTTTGATTTTGTTTTGCGCATCATTATAGACAAGCCCTATCACGCCCTCACTCTTTGCAAGTTGCGCTAACGCGGCATTATACGCACTCTCTAGCTCCAGCCCATCTAGGTTTATAAGCCGCTCCCATTTGCAGCTTGTAGGGATTTTGCTATGCTCCCCGATACTCTCCCGCTCACTTTCCATTTTCAAAAACAGCAAATAGCTTAACTGCGCGACATACTCGGTATAACTCACACCACTATCACGCAAAATCGTTGCGAAATTCCACACCTTTGCAACAATCGCTTTTTCACTCATTTTTACCCCTTTGTATTATTTTAAAAGTTTCAACCTATTTCCACAATATGTTAATTTTCTCTCATTTTTTTAACACAATTTCCAATTCTGTTAAAAATCAAGCGGAATTTTAACATACTCCCTTTTTAAACAATTCAAATAAGCCAATATTGACATAATAATGATTCCTACCTATTTTTACACATCGCACGATTTTAAGCTCCTCACAAATTTTAAGATATTTTGAAGCAGTCTGCCTTGTGATATTAAGCTTACTTGCAATCGTTTCTATCCTAGTGTATGGGTGTATAAACAAAGTCTCTAAAAAATCTTTTGTGTAAAATTCAGTTTGATTTTTTAATAAATCTTTTGTGTGTTGCATAAGGCTTTGAATAGTTTTTATTGTTGTAGTCGTTGTTTTAGAAGTATATTCTACTCCTTTTAAAATATAGCTTATCCACTCTTCCCACGCATTTTCATCACGCACTTTTTGTAAAAGTTCATAATATTCTGCCTTATGCCGCACAATATAACCACTTAGGTAGAGTATAGGCAAGTCCAAAAGCCCTTTATACACAAGATATAGGATATTAATAATCCTCCCACTTCTCCCATTCCCATCATAAAATGGGTGTATGCTTTCAAATTGATAATGAATAATTGCCATTTTGATAAGCGGGTCTAAGTCTTGCATACTATCATCATTTATATATTGCTCTAAATTACTCATTAAACGCACTATATCCTCATAATGCTGTGGTGGAATATGCTTAATTTCTCCTGTGCTTGGATTTTTAAGCATTGTGCCACTTTGTCGTCTAAACCCCGCATCATTGCGTTCAAGTCGTTTTTGAATCGCCAAAATATGAGAGTTTCTAAACAACCTATCCCTACTAATAAGCCAAAATCCTATTTGTAGAGCCTTACCATAATCTTGCACCTCTTTAGTAGCTTTTGCCATTTTACTCTTATCAACTTGCGATAAAAACAATTCATCGTGCGTAGTGATAATATTTTCTATCTCACTAGAATCCTTTGCTTCTTGTAAGACTAATGCATTAATCAATATAAAGCGGTTGGGAATTGTCCTTGCTATACCTCTTAGCTCACTCAAAGCCCTTGAAGCAGTTACAAGTAATTTATACATATTTTCACTTATAGGAATTTCTAATGGAAGTTCATTTGGGATAAATTCTTTCATTCGCCTTGCCTTGATATGTTAAAAAATATAAAATTTTTTAACATTATAACAAAATATGTTAAAAATCAAGTGGAATCTTAACATATCAGCTCACCCTTAAACGCTTGGTTTAAAAGTGAGGATTTGAGTTTTTGGAGATTTTCTAGGCTTGCATTCACAAACTGCTCCAACTTCTCCAAATGCGCAAACTTGGATTCTAAAATCTGCACGATTTGATTTTGGGTTGCAAGGGGCGGAATCTTTAATGCTACCTTTTTAAGAGTATCTTTTGTAATACCATTAATAGTTGTCCCTCTGCTGCTAACAATAAAATTTTGTGCCTTATTTCTTATTTGAAATGCCATAAATTTCACATTTAAATCTATTAAAGGCAATAAGGCTTGACTATCTTGACTAAAACAAGTTTCTACATCTGTGATGCCTACCTTACCGAGTCCAACTCTTGTTACAACAATAATAGTATTTTTTGGCACAAGATTTGTAGCAGAGGCTTGAATAGCACTTTGATTTATAAATTTTTTAGGGATAATTGTAAAATTTTCATTCTCTATATTTGCGCTTGTAATCCAAGCAATATTACCGCTCCAAAACTTAGGGTTTGCAGTAGAGGGCGTTCCACCACCTATGACCTTAAATACTTCCCCAAGTGTTTTAATTTCCCAACCTTGCGGAATTTCTTCCTTTATGAGAGGGTGGAGGGGCTTGAATGGCGAAGTCGCTCCCTCCTCCCTCTCAAACTCTCCCTCCACCCCGACAACGCTTTTTAAGGTTTGCACTTTGTGCGATGAATTTTGAGATTCTGTAAGTTTGCCGCTAAAGGCGCAGTGGAGCAAGGAGGATTTAAGGCGCGGAATGTTTGTTTGAACCGACTTAAGATGACGCACTGCCTCATCAATATGCGCAAAGGCATTTTCTAGCTTTTCCACTATGGCTTTTTGAACCTCAAGGGGTGGGAGGGGGATTTTTTCTTTTTTATAATCCCTAAAATAAATATGTGGAATCGCTGAACCACTTATGTATTGGTTAAAATTGATTGTATGCAAAAAATGATATAAATATTTTAAATTCAAATTTTCATTTGCTTGTATGTAAGCCATTGTCCCTATTAAAGATGATTTTTCAGGCAATAGAAAGATTCTACCTACTCCCGCGCCATCTTTGACGATACCCAAACTTTCATTTTCTATGGTGTAGAAATCAATAGTTTTTAAAAATCCTTTCGCCCCATAGATTGGATATTTCCCTGTATTATTTTCAATACTGCTTAAAACAATATTTGAATTTTTAGAAGTGCAAACTTCTGCTAAGGTTTTAATTTCCCAATTTTTTGGAATATTGTTTATCATTATTTTCCCAATCCATCATAAAAATATTTTAATATATACTCATCAAAATCATCAAAATCATTGTGAGATTTGAATAAGTTTATTATTTCTTCAACGCTTGATTCTTTAAATGTTTCTAAAGCTTCATCAATCTTTAAATCATTATTTTCAAAGTTGATAAAGTTATATTTGTGCAATTTCTTTGATAACATTCTTGGCAAGCCAAATTCTTCTAAGGTATAGACAACAGAGGGAAGAAATGCGTTAGAAAGTTTGCTTACAAAGGGAGAAATATTAATGTGCTTATCAGGATAAAGAATTTGCTGTATTTCATTAATATCGTTAAAAAAACTAGCTATATCAAAAACAATGATTTTTTCAATATTAAAATAATCATTTATGTTAATAGTGCTATTGTTCAATAATGCAGAAGTGCCATTCCAATTATATTTTGCAAATACTTTAATATTTTTATATGCTCTATCTAGCTTCTTATCATTGTTAGAAAAAATATTTCTAACAGATTTTACCTCTAACAATCCCCAAGAATCTGGATTATCATTGTTAAGATGTTTAATGCTCTTCATAATTTCATTGACACTTTCTATGATTTGCAGGACATTTTCAATATTCATTATTATTTTGTAATTTTTTATATAGCTTATTAATTTTTGAAATTTTTGTTTATCTTTTATGAGACTGAATAGCTTCTGTTCAATTAATTTTTTACTTTCTAAATCAGGATTTTCTAAATCATTTCTATATAAAAACTCTTCATCAGGATTAATATCAATTTTTTCAACTTCTTTTTCTTCTATTTTATTTTCATTATCCAACAAATAAATATTTCCTACAAAATACTTAAACATTCTTCCGCCTCTACCAATTATATTTTTATAAGTAAAGCTGTTCAAAGAATCATTAGCAACTTGATTATTCCATATAATAATATTTCTTGCTGCAGTATTTACCCCTTCAATTAAAGAAGTAGTGCTTACCATAATATTCATACTAGGGTTTTCAGAAAATAATTTAACTTGTAATTGTTGTATATATCTATGAATTGCGGAATTATGTTGCCCTATACCATTTTTTATATTTGTTGCAAAATCCCATTCTCTGGCATAGTGTTTTTGCAGCCATTGAGAAAACGAATTAAGTTCCTCATTGCCTGCTTTAATAAATTTTAATAAAATTTTACATAATTTTTTAGAATTAGGTTTTGTGCTAACATAAATCAAACTTTTGCCAATTTCATTTTTTAAAAGATTTTGAATTTTTAATTCCTTGCTCCCTGTTTCTTTGCTTAAGTCAAATTTATTGAGAGCCACTGTTGTGATTGTCAAAATTTCTTTCTTTAAACCTGCTAGAAAAATTTTATTTTTAGACTTATCTTCTATGTCGTCTGCATTAGGGCATATATAATATTTTTGTTTGGCAATATTTTTAAACTTATTAACAATATTGTGAAGTATATGTGTTCTTCTGTCTTTATTAGACATTTTATAAAACTCATCTACTATAAATAAATCCAAGCTTTTTTCTCTAAGATTCTCAAAGTATTCTAAAGCCCTTTCCTGCGGGAAAATAAATATATTTTTATCTTTTAGTTGAGAACCGCTAGTTGTAATAATATGATAGTCACTACCAAATTTTAGCGTTAATCTTCTTCTTGTCTCGTCCATAAGCGAAATAGTTGGAACGATAATTAAGATATTGCTTGGTTTTTTAATGGCGATGAGTGCATCAATAATAAAGCTTTTTCCAAAACTTGTAGGAGCTGAAAGGATTAGATTTTCTCCCTCCAATAATCGTTTTAAAATCCTTGATTGCTCTCTATGCAATATCTTTGGTTCATTCTCTCCTACATCAGTCTTGAAACATTCACACACGAGCCTATCTGAAAATATGGCTGTATCTTGATTGATATAAGGATATATTCCAACCTCTCTAATTAAGTGGTTTAATACAGGGGAATAATTTCGTTTATTACCTATTTTATCAAGCAATCTAAAAAGCTCATTAGCTTTTTCTTTGTCATCAAGCGTGTAGATTCTTTTGCATTCATCAAAAATTTGTTCGTTAGTCATCATTGTCTATGTGCCTCAAAAATTTTATTGATTTGTGCTACTAATTCTTTTTTATTGGGAATTGGAAAAATTATAATATGAAATTTAATATATTCAATCAAAGGTATATTATTAAGTTTGCTAATAATCTTTTGAGATAAATTGCCGCATTGATTCTTATGGAATTCAATAATTAAATTTTTATAATTATCATCAAGACAAACTGAAGGGTTTTGCAAATGTTTTTTTGTCATTTCGCACTCATAAATAATAGAAATAGGTATATGCAAGATTTTTTTCATCTCATCTAGTGAAGTTCTATCATTAAGTGTCTTTTTTAGCTCTATCATTAAAAGCTTCTTTGAATCATCAGCATCACTTAAATAATCCTCAATATCATTTAAATTCATTATTAAAGATTTTTCCTTTTTTAATTTATCAGTAGCCAAAAGTTCATACACAGATTTTACTGCTTCATTAATAGAACCTGTTATATCATTATAAATTTTTGATTCTCCAAGCCATATATGATAAGTATTTTCTTCTAAGGTTATATGGACACTATCTGCGCCTTTTGCGTTATCATTAGGGTTTTGTTTGTAGAATATTTTTGGAACAACTGGTAAAGCATTGTAATAGCTTTTCATAATACCATATAAAAAAACTTCTCCAATTTCACCCCCTGAGTTATCAATGTGCATTTTAGAAATAGCTCTTTCCAATATATCACCTTCATTTCCACTCAACGCATCTCTTTCTTTTTTATTTAACGCAACTTCTTTTAGATTATTTATAATAAAATTCCTAAATTTCTTGCTCCTCCATTGATTGCTCTCAAAATCATTAACAAGAGATAGCATAGCGTGATTCACCGAATCATTTGACATAAGCCATTCGTCAATCAACACTTCAAAATCTACCTTATCCTTGTCTCTATATTTTGTAAAAGTATAATCACTCATTTTTTCCTCCTACCCCACCAATGCCAAGCTTAGTTCCTCCACGAGTTCGCCTAAATTTTCCTTAAAAATCGCTTTTGCTCTATAAATCCCGCCTAAGTCTGCGCAAATCTCTTGAATATCCTTAACTTCCGCACAGCCATTTGCGATAATGTATTCTTTGATAAGCTCCAAAAATGCCTCTTGCTCGGGGCTAAATGCAATGCCCTTTTTCTTACATCGCCCACGCCACAGATTATAACGCGCATTCGCCCCAATCGCAAAATCTTGCAACTCTGTGTCCATTTTGAGTGCATAGCGCACAAGGGAGATGAGGTTGGTTAGGTTTTTGCTAGGATTCTTACTCACTTTGCCCTTATCACGCAGTTTATACGCATTCCATAAGCTTGGAATATCCATAGAATCCTGCTTAAGCTTATGCGCTAATTCTGCAATCACCTCATAAGTTAGGTGGCGATTTTTGTAATTTTGTGAGTAGATAATGCTTAGAGCGGTGATTTCGTCTTTATGCTGCAAAATGAATTCATTAAATTGCGCGATGAGATTCTGCGCCTTTTGCGTGTCAAATTCTGCACTAAGCACAGAATCCTGCGAGATTTCATCAATATAAATTTTGCTCTTTTTTGCCAACTCTAAAAGCAGCTTGCAAAATGTGTCATTTGTAAAAATCTCTAGTGGATTGTGCGCCACCTCTGCCCTCTCTAACGCTTGTAAGGAATCCGCAAATGCTAAAATCTCTTTTGCAAGTGCGCAAAGGCTTTTGTTAGAATTAAGTTCTTGCAAACTCGCATTATCCTCCTTGCTTAAGCTTAACTCTAAGCGTGTAAGCCTTGAAGCGAGGCTTAAAAGTGCGTCTTTGTCATATTCACCTTTTGCCACACTCTCGCGCACCTGTTGCAAAATCTCCTTTAAACTTAAGCGTTTCTTGCGTTCTAAGGGGCGTGAATCAATCTTTTGGCTTTCACTCACGCCCACCGCGTCAATCACATAAAAACGCGTCTTACAATCCGCATTTGGCGTAACAGCCCTTAAATCGTCATTATGGATACTCCGCACCCCGCGCCCAACCATTTGCGCATAATAACTCGCCGATTTGACATCACGCATAAAAATCAGCACTTCTAAGGGCTTAATGTCTGTGCCTGTGGCTATCATATCCACCGTAACCGCGATTCTAAACTTTTTGGAATGCCTAAAGGCATTGATAAGCTCGTGTGGGTTTTGATTGCCGATATTATAGGTGATTTTTTGCGCAAACTCATTGTCTGCGTTAAACACTTCTCGCGCAAGGCGCACGATTTCCTCTGCGTGATTATCGTCTTTGGCAAAAATCAAAGTTTTAGGCAAATAGCTTCGCTCACGTTCGGGAAAAAGTAGGTCAAAGACTTTGTTTTTATAAGTCTCTAAAATCGTGCGGATTTGGCTAGGAGCAAGCACGGAGCGGTCTAAATCTGCTTTGGAATATTCTAAATCCTCCTCTAAGCTCTCATAGCCGATTTTTCGCGTGTCTTTGTCGCGGAATGGAATCTGAAATTCTGCATTCGCTTCAATAATGCTTCCTTGCTCGCTAATGCGCGTTTTAATCCTAAAGATTTCATAGCCCACATTGACTTTGTCAAGAATGGATTTTTCTAAGTCATATTGCGCCACAACATTTTGAGCGAAAAACCCTAAGGTATGCTTAGAGGGTGTCGCGCTAAGCCCGATAAGAAATGCGTCAAAATACTCTAGCACCTGTCGCCACAGCCCATAAATGCTGCGGTGGCATTCATCAATAACGATAAAATCAAAGGTATCAATGCCAATTTTGGGATTATAGGCAACTTCTTTTGTTTCTTTATCCTCATTTTCAAAGGCGGAGTGTTCCTCGTTTGCGCTATCAAACTCACTCTCTCCACGCAAAATAGAATACAGCCTCTGAATTGTCGTAATCACGACTTTGGATTCTGTGAGAATGTGATTTGTCTCTAAATGCACCACATTATAAATCTCGCTAAAATGCCGCTTATCTGCGCTTGGGCTGAAATTATCAAATTCTTTTTTGGCTTGTTTGCCAAGATTGTTTCTATCTACAAGAAACAAAATGCGCTTTGCTTTTGCTATGCTTAGCAGACGATACGCAAAATTACAAGCGGTAAAGGTTTTACCTGCACCGGTTGCCATTTGGATTAAGGCTCTTTGTTTGTTTTGTTTCAAAGATTTTTCTAAGCCCTCTATGGCTTCTTTTTGACAATCTCTTAGCTTTTTAGAATCTTGGCTGCTTAGTGGCGGGATATGTCGGATTCTCTCACGCAAAGAATCGGAATTAAGCTTCTCTAAAAGTTCTTTTGGCGTATGAAAGGCAAAAATCCTCCTTGCGCGTGGGTTTGGTTCGCGCAAATCTGTAAAATAAATTTCACTCGCATTGCTGACATAAACAAAGGGCAACATACCTTGAAAAGAGGGAATATGCGCGGGAAGAGTATAAGCATAATTTTTGGCTTGATTTTCCGCCCCACTTAGAGACAAAGAAATTTTTTTCGCCTCTATCACTCCACACGCCTTACCCGCGACAAATAGTATATAATCCGCCCTTGTGCCATTTTTTAGGATAAATTCTTTTATGGCGAGATTGCGTGCTGCATTGGGAGTGGAATCCCCTAAAGCGTAATCCTTAAAATCTCTTAACTCAAATCCCGCTAGTGATAAAAGCTTATCAATCTCTTCTCTTGCTTTTTGCTCTGGTTTATCCAAGATTCCCCTTTGAATTGCTTTATTATATTTTACAATAAACTTGAAAGTTATGCGCAAGGAATCGTAACTATTTTTTGGTAAAATACTATTCAAGAAGCACAAGGCACAATAGAGCTAAAAGGAGTCCGCTTGAATAATAAGCATTATTTTTTAACAATCTCTTTGTTTGCAGTGATATTTTTAGCAACTTCTAGCCTCGCAAGTCAAAAGGACAGCACTTTAAAACAGACTAATCCTTATTTAAAATCTTGGAGCGACATAGGGGAATTTTTTGCAAGTGATTATTTCTATGCGCCACTTTCTGGCACTTCAAGGCTAAGCAGCAACTTTTTTAGTATAAAGATTCTCAAGCACAATAAAAATACTTTACAATTAGGCTTTCTACTTGAAAAAGCGATAAATGGCGGGGCTAGACTTAGAGAATGGGGGAATGAAGGCTCTTGTTATAGAAATAATGAGAGCAAAGGTGAGCCCATTGCACTTTTAAAACCTTTAAGCCCTACACAAGCACAGATTCTATTCCCTGTTTTTCCACAATGCACCCTTATGGCACAAAGAGATGCTCAATACTTATATATTAATATAGAGAAGCAAAAGGTAAATAAAGCCTGTGCGTTTTTAGAGCAAAAATGTGAGCCTGATGTGGGTGAAGAATATTATATCACTGATAAATATTATAAGCTTAAAGCCGGATTTGACTGCACAAATGCAAGAAGTGCGAGTGAAAAGAGCATTTGTTCTGACCCCTCTCTAGCAAATGACGATAGGATAAATAATGTCTTGTATCTTGGTGCAAGAGAATATATAAAGAATCTCGCCTTAGAAGAATTAACGCTATACACAGATAAAAATAATGAAGTATCTATCAATGAGCTAGATTTAAAGCTTATAAACACTCTACAACAAGAGTTAGAGACACAAAAATCCCTTCTGCTTAAAAAGCTTTTAAATACTCAAAGAACGTATTTAAAAAACAGAGAATCTTGCAGCGATGATAAGAAATGTATAAAAAATGTTATGGAGGAGAGATTTGGTGAATTAGACTATCCTTTTCCAAGATATGAAGAAGAAAATATAAACAAAGCAGTGCAAAAAGTCTTTATGTCTCAAAAAAAGGATTAATATGAAAATGCCTCCACTCAATGAGCAAGAACGCGCAGTTCTTTTACATAAAGCCACTGAAGCACCTTTTAGCGGTGCTTATACAGATTGCTTTGAAAATGGAATCTATCTTTGTAGGCAATGTGGCACACCCCTTTATGAATCAAATGCAAAATTTCCTTCACATTGTGGTTGGGCAAGTTTTGATGATGAGATTCAAGGTGCGATAAAGCGCATACCCGATAGTGATGGTGTGCGCACTGAGATTATCTGCGCTCATTGTGGCGGACATTTAGGACATATCTTTGAAAATGAGGGCTTTACCCCTAAGAATATACGCCATTGTGTAAATTCACTCTCGCTTAGCTTTCGTAAAAACAATGCTCAATAAGAAAAGATAGAATCTACCCTATACGAGCGATTTCTTCGCTTAAAAATGTCTTCCAATGTTCAGGTGTAAGAGCTTTAGCAGTAATAAATATATCCTTATCGCCGCGTCCGGAAATATTAGCAATAATTTTTTTGCCTTTTATATCTTTGCATAGGCGTATAACAGCAGCGAGAGCGTGGCTAGATTCTAAAGCGGGAATAATGCCCTCATATTGAGCAAAAAAGCTAAGTGCTTCTAAAGCCTCTTTATCTGTGGCAGATTGAAATTCCACACGTCCAACCTCATACAAATGTGCTAATTGAGGTCCAATCCCCGCATAATCAAGTCCTGCCGAAATAGAATGCGTATCACTAAGCTGCCCATCTTTATCTTGCAAAAACAAGCTTTTATAGCCCTGTGCAATGCCTTCACTTGCATTTATTGTATTAATCCTAATAGCATTTTCCCCCTCTTTATCTCCTATACCTCCAGCTTCAACGCCAATAAGTCGCACACGCTCTTCTTTGAGATAATGAGTAAAAAATCCCATAGCATTGCTTCCTCCACCCACACAAGCTACCAAAATATCAGGCAAGGAGCTAAAATAAGCCTTTGTTTGCTTCTTAAGCTCTTTACTTATCACACTCTGCAAATCTCGCACAATATCAGGATATGGATAAGGTCCAAGTGCGCTTCCTAGCACATAAAAGCTATCATCACTTCTTTTACTCCACTCACGCAAAGCCTCATTAACTGCATCTTTAAGCGTCTTGCTTCCACTGCTGACACTATGGACTTTTGCGCCAAAAAGTTCCATATTAAAGACATTGGGACGCTGTCGTGCTATATCTATCTCACCCATAAAAATTTCACACTCTAAACCCAAACGTGCACAAGCTGCTGCTGTGGCTAATCCGTGCTGTCCCGCTCCTGTCTCGGCAATCACACGTTTTTTCTTCATATGCTTTGCTAAAAGCACTTGTCCTAGAGCATTATTAATCTTGTGCGCCCCTGTATTTGCTAAACCTTCAAACTTCAAATAAATATCATTTTTGAGAATCTTTGAAGCATTATGAGCATAAATAAGCGGTGTTGGACGTCCCACAAAATGCTTGAATAAGCTTTTAAGCTCCTTTTTATATGCTTTACTCACAAACACGCCATGATATGCTTTTTCCAATTCTTTTAAAGCCGGAAGCAAAATTTCAGGGATATATTGCCCACCAAAAGCGTGATTACCACCTTTTGCTTCCCCAAAATAACCATTTTTAGATTCTGTAAATATTTTCTTTTTCATTATTACACGCCACTCTTTAATTTGAAAGTAGCTGAGATTATAGAAAAAAACGCATTAGCTTCACTTTAAATAACATTCTTTTTAAACAAAATTATAGTATAATTGACACTTTCTTTAACTTTTATAATCATTTTGGAGGATTCTTTGAGCGCACAACCAAAGCCACAGCTTATGGGACATATCATTGCAGGTTATCCAAGCTTTGAATCAAGCTTATATGCGGCACTTGGTATTTGCCAAGCCGGAGCGAGTTATCTTGAAGTGCAGTTTCCATTTTCTGACCCAAACGCCGATGGAAGAGTTATTGAAGAGGCGTGCAATAAAAGCATAGCGCAAGGATTCAAAGTTGCTCAAGGTTTTAAGCTACTCCACACGCTCTCCCAACACATAAACCAAGACAACAAGCAGCCCACACGACTTATTATTATGACTTATGCTAATCTTATTTTTCATTATGGCATTGAAGCATTCATCAAAGAAGCTAAAAAATGCGGTGTATGGGGTATAATCGCACCTGATTTACCTATAGAATCTGATGAATCTCTCCGCATTTTAGCCAAAAAACATCATATCCGCATTATCTCTCTTATTGCTCCAAAAGTAAGCATATCACGGATTAAAAAAATTGCAAAAATCAGCGATGAAATCGTATATGTCGTGGCACGTGCTGGGATTACTGGGGAAAAAACACATATTGATAAAGCACTTTTTGAGTGGATAAGGCTTATTCAAAAGCACTGCAAAAAACCTATTGCACTTGGCTTTGGGATAAATTCCTACGAACAAGTAGCAGCACTAAAAGATAAAGTAGATATTATTGTGGCAGGAAGTTATTTTGTGCGATTTATTAGCGAGCTTAGCACACAATCTCAACTTAGCCCACAAGATTATATGCACAAACTTCAAGCACACGCACAAATGCTAATGGGTTGGGATATAAATGAGTAAAAAATGACACTTCTTATTCTTTTGACAATCTTATTTCTTATTCTCTTAGTATGTGGGAGTATTGCCGGACTTATAGCATATTTTTCTACAAAAAAACTACAAGAGCATTTAATCACACTCAATGCACAAATTACCACCCTTAAAGCTGCTTTAAAACAAGCTCAACAAGGCGAAACTTCATTAAAACAATCTACAGATAAAAATATCATTTCACAAAGCTTATCTCATCATACTCCACAAACACACATATTACAAGAAGCTGCTGCTTATACGCATTCTCAATCTACTACAAAAATACCAAAAGATACTTTAAAACCCACACAAATACTCCAATCACAATCCCTTAAGAAAAAAGACTTTTTTGATTTTGAATGGCTCTTTACACAAAGGGTAATGGTATTTTTAGCGGGAATTTTCTTTATTTTTGCAGCCTTTTTTCTTATTCGTTATAGCCTCGAACATAATTTGCTCACACCTGCTGTGCGCATAAGCCTTTGTATAGGATTTGGCATTATCCTTTTTGTAAGTGGCATATCTTTACACTATCTCCAACATCATAGCATTTTTTATAGAATCTATAACCTTGCACTCCACCATTTAAGGCGCATTGCTAACATACAACCTCAACCTCTCAAGACCTCTACTTCATATTTTTCTTTGCCGCATTTAACATTGCAAATAATTGCTCAAACACTTGTTGGTTCTTCACTCGTAGTGCTATTTTTTAGTTTTTATGGAGGCTTTAAGATTTATGGCTTTTTTGGTGATTTTTTTACGCTCATAACTTTAAGTCTCATTGCACTTATAGGATTAGGCTTAAGTGTGCGTTTTGGTGTGATTATTGGTATTTTTGGATTACTTGGAGGCTTTGCAACGCCTATTTTGCTCTCAAGTGGATATTATAACGCACCTTTTCTCTTTGGCTATTTAGGAATATTTTATATCATAAGTATGTATTGTGTGCTACGATATGCTCAATCTAAGCCTCAACTTATATACTTAATAGTGCTTGCAAATATCCTTATGGCTCTCTTTAGCTTACACTTTATAATATTTTACACTATGAGCAAGAGTGATTTATTCATAGCATTTTTGCTCTGTGTCGGTATGTTTTTAAGCAATATACTTTTACTTGCAAAATTTCACACCCTTAGAGAATCTCCTGTGTATAATAACTTTATTGCCTTTAGTATTCTCTCTCCTGTATGCTTTGTGGTCTGTCTTTTTGGGTGGGATGATATGGCTATAACTTTTTCTTTTGTAGAATACGCTTTTTTAGCTGTGCTTTGTGTATTGACATTGCTTATCCCTTGTATGCTAAAAAATCTGAGTTCATTTGTGCTCCATACTCCTTTGATAGCGACTTTTCTCTCAGTCGTAGCTCTTTTATTAAAATTAGACAATGCGCCATTTTTGCCCTTTTGTATCATATTTATGAGCTTTATCTCTGTGTATCTCTTCATATTTAAGCATAAGATTCTTTATCTGTGGCTGCAATTTATGGTTGTATGTGGATTTAGCATAATGATGGATATACATAACAAAGATGTATTGTATGTATATAGCGTATGGTTTGCAATGATTATTTTTGCATATAGCTATATTTACAAACATATCAACACAGAATGGGCAAAGGCAAAAAGCCTTGATTATCTTTTGTTGTTTTATAGCATTTTATGTGTTATAGGGGCACTTAATTTAAGTAATATGCCTTTTGTGATATGGGTAAGTAGTGGGCTGATACTTGCATATCTAGGTGGGCAGATTCTCAAACGCAATATTGCATATTTTGAATATATTTTTATCACTCTTGGGATATTAGCAAATGTCTTCTCAAAAGAGGGATTGTTTTATATTGATATTGATTCGGTAAGCATTTACTCTCCAAATCCAAATATATTTATTACATTATCCGCCTTATTTGGAAAAACTATGCACTATCATTTTAGCACTCTTTTACTCTCTCTTGGCTCTTGTGCGATTTTGCTTTTTATTTTAAAAAATAAATCTTACGCATTTCACACCTATGTCAATATCATCTTATTGAGCATTTGCTGCATAAGTGCAATTTTAATTGTGCAGGATCTATGCTCTATTCATCTTTTTGGACATCATCTTATCTCATATCCTCTAAGCACATTGTGTATTGGGTTTTTGGCACTTATTATGGGAAAATATTTATCTGCAATTAACACACTAAGCATAAAGGCACAACAGGCTTATATTTTTATAGTAGGCTTTTTATGTGTGAAGTTTTATTATGATGTGGTTATTCTTGGTATATTTGCGTATAATCCACTTATAATGCTTATCCCTCATTGGAATCTTTATGATATGGCTCTTTTACTTGTTGGATTAATAGGTTGCCTTCTTATCGCGTGGCACTTCCAAAGCATATTTACATATTTTCAAACACAAGATTATATGTTTAAAAAAGATTATAAGCACATCATTTCTGCTATCCTTTATGTAAATTATAGCCTTATTTTCGCACTCGGGCTTATAGTGCTATTTTTTGGAGTAGCTTACGGATTCTATGTATATCATTTTTTAGGAGATTTGATACACATACCCGATAGCACAATTAATTGGGATTTTTGGCTTATCTTTCCTTTGCAAAACTACGCTTATTCGGTAACTTTAGTGCTAAGTGGAGTAATACTTTTATACTTCTACATCAAAAAGCATATAAAGATTTTTAGAATCTACTCCCTTCTCTTATTTATCCTTGCTACCTCAAAAGTCTTTTTACTTGATACAAGCTCTTTTGGTGGAATTGCTAAGATTGTGCTTTTTATCTTTATGGGCATTGTTTTTCTCTTACTCTCTTATATCTATTCACGCTATATTAACAAAGAACACGCTTAAGGCTCAATGATATAAGGCACGGAGCGCACACCCGTATCTGCCACCGCTTGTGTAAGTGCCATAGCTGCTTTTATATCCATAGATTGTCCTTTAGATTTAGGCGTATAAAGCTTTTGAAGCATAGCAATATCTTTGGCTTGATTACCGCTTTTATTTTTTAGCGCATTTGCAGCTTTAAGTATAGAATCTTCACCCAAAAAGCCTACGACCAAAAGTTCTACATTTGCGCTTTCTAAACGTTTATCAAGATTTGCAAATTCTCTTTGGCAATAAGGGCAGTTAAAATCAGATACGATATAAATAGTTTTGTTGCTTGGCTTTTTTGCTTTAAAGGTAAAAACATTGGCTTTTTGGGCTTTAAAAACCTCCTTAAGTTTTGCGCTAATTCTTAGCTTTTCTTTTTCATATAAATTTTTATAAAACTCTTGCACACGAGATTCTGTGCTTTTATCTTGAGCAATTAACACTTCAGCTTGAAATATCATTTTACCATCATCAGTAGCAAGAAATGGCGCTTGTTGATTATTAACCTCCACTATAACCATACTCAAACCACTCCCTAAATCACTACTAGAGACGATATTTCCTTGAATCTTATTTGCTTGGAGTGTTTTTTGTAGCTCTGCCTTATCAGCCGCACCATACCCTACACTCCATATAAAAAATAATGCGATTAATCCTTTTACAATGTTCATTTGTGCTCCTTATTTTTAAAAATATGCGATTATAGTCTTTATGAGTAATCTTTTTAGAATCTTTTGTCATTATCAATATTTTACTTACATTGCTTGGGCTTCATTAGGCTGCACAGGAGCAGATTCTATACGTTTGAGATAACCATCTTCAAGCATAATTTCTACAATGCGTTTAAAAATCGGAGCAGCTGTGCGTGCGCCATAATAATCATCTTTTATATCAGATTCAAAAGCCACAACACCAATGGTATAAGCATTACTTTCATCTTGTGCAAAGCCAAAAAATGAGCCATTATACTTACTATCATATTTCCCATTAAGAGCGATTTTAGCCGTGCCTGTTTTACCCCCAGTAATAATACCTTCTACTTGGGCTATTTTAATAACCTTTTGCACAACTTGAATAAGCGTATGATAGACTTGCTGCGTTGTTTGTGGAGAAATAATAGCGATTGGTTCAAGTCGCTTAGGGATATACTTTTCTCCACTCGGAGAAGTTACATATTCGCTTACACGAGGTGTTATCAAGTATCCACCATTGCTAAAAATTGCATAAGAGCGCAAAAGCTGTATAAAAGTCGCTCTCATTCCATATCCATAGCTCACACTCGCACGATACACTTCATTGTTAAAAGTTTTAGGGCTTGGCACTAAACCCGTTTTTTCATAAGGCAAGTCAATCCCGCTTAATTCCCCGAATCCAAAAGCGTGGAGTGCGATATGATATTCATTGGGCTTTAAATCTTTAGAGATTTTTACCATACCTATATTGCTAGAACGCACTATAACATCTTCAGCACTTGCGCTTTTGAGAGGATGAGTATCGCGTATAGTATAACTTTTTAACTTGTAGTAACCATTATCAAGCTCAATCATATCATTTGGGCTTACCATACCCTTTTGCAACAAAATGGCATAGATGATAGGTTTAATCGTGCTGCCTGGTTCATAAGAATATTCAATGGCATTGAGATTAAGATGTGGATAATCTTTTTGTTGAATATTCTTTGGGTCAAAGCGATTTGAAGTCGCAAGAGCAAGAATCTTACCTGTTTTAGAATCCATTACTCCAGCAATAATCTCACGCACCTTATAACGTTTTTTTGCCTCATCAAGTTCAAACTCTATTTTACGCTGCAAACTTAAAGGAATACTTAGCGTAACATCAAAACCATCTTGCCTACTTTGAATATGCGCTGATTTATTGGCAATGACGTTAAAGCCCACATCGCGTTTGCCCGTGATATTGCCATCTTGCTTAGGAGAAAGTATATCATTATAATATTTTTCTACTCCCTTGACACCATCAACACGTGTGATATTTTGGCTCTCAAATTTACGCGTATAGCCTATGAGCGGCTCAAGGATATTTTTATATACATAATTTCTATTATTGCCGCTCACTTCAATGCTAAGTCCCATTTTTTGTATCACGCGTCCTCTTTTATCTTCATACTCACGAAATACGTCATAACGGATAAGGATAAGATTGAGATTCTTTAAATTTGTCGCCACAGCGGAATTAAGAGTATAAGAAAGCACCACATAACCCTTTTGGGCTAATTTTTTGCTAATCTCATCTTTAGGAATACCGCTATATATGGAAAAAAGTGTGATAAATAGCTCTTTTTTATCTGGGTCAATACTTTGAGTATTCACACTTGCTTTATAAAGTTTATCACTATAGGCGACTTCAAAACCATCACTTGTATAAAGACTGCCTCTTACCGAAGTATCACTCTTAGTTGCCGTTACTGCAGGAAGTTTGCGTGGAGTTACTATTTTGACATACACAATGCTAAGAAAAATAATAAAACATAATAAAATCAAGAAAAAAACAGATATAATCACACCTGTTTTTTTCGCATAATACGCCACAAATGCCCTTAAATTTGAGTTCTTAAAATCTCTTTATAAGCATTAATTGCTTTGTTTCTCACTTCAAGCATTACTTTCATACTATTTTCTGCACGATTAATCGCAATTGCTGCTTGATGCAAATCTTTCACTTGCCCACTTGCTATATCTGCAAGAGCTTTTTCTGAAGTTTGTTGCTCTGTATTGACATCTTGAATAGAATCTTTAAGAGTTTTAATAAAATCAAGTCCATCTTGCCGATTTTTTATATTTTCTACATTCTTATTGTTCGTGCCAATAGGTTGAATATCGTTTGTAATCACACCAAATTTATTAGACATCTATTTCTCCTATGCTTGAAACATTGTAATTGCATTGCTCGCCATATTCTTTGCACTTTGAAATGCTGCAACATTTGCTTGATATGCACGAGTTGCTTCTATTAAATCGGCCATTTCAACAACGGGATTAACATTAGGATAAGCGACATAACCTTCAGAATTCGCATCTGGGTGGCTTGGGTCATATTTCATAAGCGGCTCCCTGTCATCACGCACGATTTTTGGAATATAAACGCTCATTATAGCAGGTTTTGGTTCTTTTCCCAAATCGCCTTCATTTAATGGGTCTTCATATCGTAATTGCTGGTTATTTTTGCCCAATTTTTCATTTAATACTTTATTAAAATCAAATGCACGAAATATCACTTCTCTTCTGCGATATGGACCACCCTCATCGGTGCGTGTAGTGTTTGCATTGGCAATATTTGATGAAATCGTATTAATACGCACTCTTTGCGCTGAAAGCCCATAACCGCTAATATCAAAACTTGAGAGAAACATATTTGCTCCTTAATTATTTTAGATATTTCTACCTGAATCCATAGCATAAGCAAAAATACCCTTATGCCTCTTCAAAGCACTTGTGAGAGCTTGATACATTGTGCTATTTTTGCCCATTTCGCTTGTTTCTACGTCTAAATCTACGCTATTGCCGTCATTTTTTGCCAAATGTCCATCACGCCAAAACATTGTAGCAGTGTCCTTATCTATGCGTCTTGTATCAAGGTGTTTGCTTGAAGTTTTCGCAAGCTCAAGCTTATAGCTTCTAGGCGCAGTGCCAAATATTTTTTTATTTTCTCGCGATAAATATTGTTCAAAATTGACATCTTTAGGACGATAAAAAGGCGTATCAACATTAGCAAGATTTGACGCAATCATATCCTGACGGATTGAACGATAATCAAGCGCCTTATGGACGATAGGATAAACCTTTGAAATATCTGCAATAGCCATATTTTTAACCTCTCTTTACACAATATTGTGCAAATATGAAAGCAAAATATATTCCAAATATTTGCTTTTTTAAGGTCCTCTATAAGTTTTTACGAATGGATATGCTCTAATGTCCTTAAGCTGCATTTTAGATTCTAAAATATCCTTATAAGTTTGCTGCTGTATAGAATCTCCCATATCATAAATGCCTTGCCTTGCAATCGCACTCGCACTTATCAGATTAAACCAAATGAGTGCTATATCTTTTTTATCTTCATCATCAAGTCTTGCGTATCTACTATCAGTTGCTGGTAAAATAATGCCCTTAGCCACATAACGCCAATGAGCAATACTTTCAAAAATATTACTTAAAGCATTGCTCTCGGTAACTGCAAGGCTTTTTGTAATCATAGGATTATTTTTAAGCGCATTTTGATAATCCCCATTTGTAATGGCAATTTCAAGCATTTGTGCCGCTATTTTATTAGTAGGAAGATAAATACCATTATCAAGTAAAAAGAGTATGAGAGTTGCCGCGTCTGTATTGCCCCAAAGTGCTGACTGCATAAGAGCATTAAGCGCACGAGTATTTAGCCCAGAGAGTGCAAAATGCGCATAAGCACTCACAAGCAAGAGAGAATCTTGCTTACTTAATCCCTCACACAGCAATTTTTCACCACTTAAAGCATAAGAATCTAGACTCACAAGCCGCCCTAAAAGCTCTTTGCTTGGTTGTGAATGTGTAAAATCTATAATATGCCACACCTTGCTATCATTTATTTTTTCAGGCATAAAAGTTAAAATAAAGCCTATTTGTTCCTCTGCCACGCGTAAGCAAGTAATGCAAGGTGAGCGAGTGTCCATTATTGCCAATTGCATAAGATAGACTTTAGCAAGTGTAGAATCTTTTGCCAATGTCGCAAGTTCTTTGATATGGGGGATATTCTCCGCGTTGTCCCTTAGAGGCATTTTGCGAGATTTTTGGATAGAATCCACAATCAAAGAAAGAGCTTTAGATTCAGCTTTTGCATTATGATTTGTCTTTATTTTCTTATCATTTGTGCTCATCTCGCATTGAAGCACACCACCCAAATCTGCCTTACTTGTTTGCAAAAAAGCATTTTTTATAAACGCTTCTTTAAATTGCGGCAGAGTAAAATCACTTGCACACACTAATGCCACAGATATAACCAAACTTATAATATATCGCATTCCCTCTCCTTGTGCCCAAAACTTAACATATTTATACAACAAACCTATATCAAATCATACGGGAAATATTTATAGCCTTTAAATTCTTCTTTATCTACACCTAAGATTTTTAAAACAGCTGCTCCTTCATAATTCCAATATCCACTATAAACTAATCTCTCGTCAGGATATTTATGATCTCCCCACCAAGCATCACCTCTGCTTTTGCTATACCATTGCTTAAGATAGGTTTTAAAATAATCGCTCTCTTTGGTTTCAATAAAAAGCTTAAGCGTATCGTATTTTTTGAGACTTTGCGCCATTTTTGAAAAGTCCTTTTCCGCTCCCTTACTCGCTAGAAAATGAAGCAACCAATCATCATAATATGTGTCCTCCTTTTCCCTCTCGTTCACATTAAGCTGCTCTAATACCCAAGAAGTATTCATATCGCACAGAATCATCACAGCAAGTTTTTCAGTATTTGTAGTGTAATCACTTATATCAAAATTATTTTTCCATTCATTGAGACTTTTTACAAAGACTTGCTTTATAGATTCTATATCATCACCCCTAGAATACATTGCCGTTGCTATGCAAAAGTTTTCGCTGTAAATATTATGGCTCTCATTGTATTTTTTCAAAAACTTCTCTTCCGCCCTAATATACCTATCAAAATATTCCTCATCTTTGTGAATATCTCTTAGTGTTTTTGGCGTTTTTGGCTTTTCATCGTCAATCTCTATGGGCGTTTTTTGATAGCTCTTATCCTCCAAACGCTCATAGTAGATTCTCACCTGTTCAGGCACAGTAAGAGTCGTATCGATATTATATTCCTTGATAAGCTGTTCCCAGCTCCGCGCACCTGCTGCTTTTAAAAGTTCCTCATTCTGTGCCACATCACAATAATCCAGCACAGATTGAGGCTCACTATACTCACCTCTACCTTCAAGTATCCTTTTACCATTCCTTTCAACTTTGTGGCTTTTTTCCATATAGCCCACCGCATTGACCTCCGCCCCATACTTGAGTAGCAGCTGTATGCTAGCTCCCATTGGTGCTTCACGGGCGAATGTAGAATTTCCAGCATACATCAAAGGCGTAGCTCCGATATTTTTACCACCCAAATCCCAGCCATCGCTTAGAGTTGGCGGGATATTTTTCACATTTGGATTCGCACCATATTTGAGGGCAAATTCAAGATTAGGTGCCTCATTCATCTTCGCCCAAAAATGCAATTTTGTCTCACCATTCCTGCCATAGACTTCCCACTTCGCGCCCTTGTTTAAAAAGTATTCAATCACAGATTCTCTCTTTTTCCCCTCAAGGTCAATATACGCAAGAAGCGCATTATCACCACGATATTCATAATCTGCCCTTAGTCCGCACTTTTCAAGGAGTTCAAGCATTGCAAAATTTTTACTAGAGCTATTTCCCGCACAAGCTAAAAGTTCCACAGGATCGAGGAAAGATTCATTATACTCGAAGCACTTTTCATAGAAAGTTTCTTTCACAGGATAAACCTTGAAAAACTCACTCACGCTATCCAAATTATTGTTTCTCACCGCACTAAACAACTTAGATTTTAATTTTTCTTTTTGTTCTTGACTCATCGCCTTGAGATCCTCTAGTGTTTTCATTGTGTCTCCTTTGGTTAAATATTCTGCAACTATGAATTGAATATGCAGATAATATCAAGGCTTTTGCTTTTTGATTTGATATATCACGCATAACAATAAATAAAAATTCATAGCTTTAAATTAGTGTCTTTATTTCCTTTTTGATGTTTTACTTCTGGAATCTAAATCCACTTTAGTAGCCTTCAATTTTGTATTAAAATATTATCTTTATTTAATTTAGCGTTTTATAGGTATGAATTTATCTTGTGTGTTTTGCATTATATCCCCTCTCTGTATGAAGTATCTTTTACTTGCGTTGCGTATTGTATCGTTTTTTTTTTTTTTTAAAGTAGGATTAGACATTGAATCTAATAATATCAATACTTAAGACTTCACTTAAAAACCAAACATTCAAAACTAAAGTCAAAAATGGCATACAAAGTTGAGTTTGTATTATACAAGCTCAATAATTGCCATTTGTGAAGCATCTCCTCTGCGTAAGCGTGTGCGTTGGATTCTTGTGTATCCACCATTGCGAGAGGCATATTTAGGAGCTATTTCTGTAATGAGCTTCTTTGTAGCAGATTTATTTTGTAAATATGCAAAAACATAGCGGTGTGCATTTAAATCTCCGCTACGCGCTGCTGTAATAAGCTTTTCAATATAGCTTTGTAATTCTTTTGCCTTAAATACCCCTATTTCAATCTTACCATATTCAATAAGTGCAATAGCAAGATTCTTAAGCAATGCCTTGCGATGAGCTGAAGTCCGTCCTAATTTCCTATATCCGTGTCTATGTCTCATTGTTTTGCTCCCAATTAATTACTTTTAAGTTTGGCTAACTTACGATTGAGTAATGGCAAGATATCATCGGCAATTTCCCCACCAACAGGGTATCCTAGCTCCTCAAGCTTATCTGCAATCTCATCATAAGATTTTTTACCCATATTTTTGATATTTTTAAGCTCATTCTCACTCATAATCACAAGCTCACCAACATATTTTAAACCAGACCTATCAAGACAATTAAAACAACGCGCACTTAAATTGAGTGTGTCTATTTTAATCATCAAAGTTTTAAGTTCTCCAGAATCTTCAGAAATATTTCTTGTGCCGCTAGAAGCAGTGCTCAAATCCACACCAAAAATACTCATTTGTTTGTGCATTATGGCTATGGCTTCTTTAAAAGCTGTTATAGGTTCAATTTGCCCATCTGTCTCAATATCAAACACAATTTTTTCATAATTTGGATTGTCTTCAACGAGCACATTTTCAATTTCATACACTGCTTTTTTTACAGGCGTAAAATACGCATCAAGCGGGATATAATCCTCTGAAATTTTACCACGTATGCTTTCACTTGGCACATATCCAATACCCTTTTGCACGATAAGAGAAAAACTCAAAGAGGCATTCTCATTAATTGTTGCTAAATACGCTTCGGGATTGACAATCCCCACCATATCATTAACGAGCTCATTTGCACTCAAAACCATTGGACCTTTAAATTCATAGTGAAGCTGCACATTATCACTCTCCGTGTCCTTAATAAGAAAGCGAATATTCTTGAGGTTAGTAATAAAATGTGACACATCTTCTACAATACCTCTAATTGAATCAAACTCGTGTGTTACACCCTGAATCCTCAATGCCGTAGGGGCATACCCCACAGAACTTGAGAGAAGTAATCGGCGAATAGGGTGGGCAAGAGTAATAGCATAACCTGATTCAAAAGGATAAGCACTAATTCTGATTCTATTGGTTGAAATTTCCTCAATGCTTATATCAGTAGGGATATAAGGCTCAATTTTAATCATATTCATTCTACAACCATCCTTATGTTTTATTTCTTATTTAGAGTAAAGCTCAACGATTAGTCTTTCTTCAATAGGTATTACAACCTCTTCCCTTTGTGGAAAACGCGTGAATATACCAAATTTCTTTTCTTTATCCACATCCACCCAAGGAACAATACCTGTTTGAGAAGTCAAGTCAATCGCCCGAATCACTTGAGGATTGTTTTTACTCTTTTCTTTTACTTCAATCTTTTGTCCGGGTTTTACCATATACGAGGGAATATCCACACGCTTACCATTTACAAGGATATGTCCGTGTGTAACAAGCTGACGAGCAAAACGACGTGTTGTCGCAAAACCCATACGATACACAACATTATCAAGTCGCTGCTCAATGATACGCACAAGATTCTCACCTGTATTACCCTCTTGACGATTTGCCTCTTTAAAAAGCGCACGAAATTGCTTTTCGCTTACGCCATACATAATCTTGGCTTTTTGTTTTTCGCGAAGCTGTAAGCCGTATTCGGAAATCTTGCCTCTTTTTTGCCCGTGTTGCCCGGGTCCATAAGGTCGCTTATCAAGTGCGCATTTACCTGCCAATCTCCTTTCACCCTTAAGTGCAAGAGATATACCAAATCGTCTCTCTAATTTTTCAACTGGTCCTCTATATCGTGCCATTTATACTCCCTTACACTCTTCGTCTTTTTGGCGGTCTGCACCCATTGTGCGGCAATGGTGTAATATCTTTAAGCCATAGCACCTTAATACCTTCAACCGCTCCCACACTTTTTACAGCTGTTTCGCGTCCGCTGCCTGGTCCTTGAACCTTAATACCTACTTCCTTAATGCCGTGCTCTTTAGCTTTTTCCATTGCAGATTCTACTGCTTGTTGTGCGGCATAAGGTGTAGATTTCTTACTTCCTTTGAATCCTAAACCACCCGCAGTAGCCCAACACAATACATTTCCCATTTCATCGGTAATTGTTACATTTGTATTGTTAAATGATGCAGAAATACACACTATACCCCGTGCAATATTCTTTTTAACATTTTTTTTCTTTGTTACACTTTTTTTTGCCATACCTACTCCTTACTTACTACCAACTGTTTTCTTTTTGCCCTTGCGTGTGCGAGCATTATTTTTGGTAGTTTGTCCCCGAACAGGCAAACCTTTTCTATGCCTCAAACCTCTGTAACTTCCTAAATCCATTAAGGATTTAATATCCATTGTTACTTTCTTTCGAAGGTCACCCTCTACCATATAACTTTCTTGAATCTTTTTTGCAATAGATGAGACTTCATCTTCGCTGAGATCAGAAACTCGCTTATCAAAAGAAATATTTACAGCCTTAAGAATATCTTGAGAACTCTTAAGTCCAATGCCATAAATATAAGTGAGAGCATACTCCACTCTTTTCTTTTTTGGCAAATCTACACCAGCAATTCTAGCCATTTTTTATCCTTGTCTTTGTTTATGTTTTGGGGTAGAACAAATTACCCGAACTATACCCTTACGCTTGATAACCTTACACTTGTCGCACATTTTTTTGACTGAAGGTCTAACTTTCATACCTAGCTCCTTTGTATTTTCTAACTTTTTTGAGTTAAAAGTGCCGATTCTATAAAAAAAATATTTAAAAACTACTTACAAAAGCACTATTTATGCCTATAAGTGATTCTACCCTTATCCAAGCTATAAGGTGTCAATTCAATTTTCACCATATCGCCGGGTAAAATCTTAATATAATGCATACGCATTTTGCCTGCAATATGGCATAACACTATATGCCCATTTTCAAGCTGCACGCGAAAAGTCGCATTTGGCAAAGCTTCAATAACTTTGCCATCAACTTCAATCACATCATCTTTTGCCATTCTTATACCTCCGTTAAAATCTCTGCTTTGCCATCAACAATTGCAATCGTATGTTCATAATGGCTACCATTTAAACCATCTTTGGCTATTACCGACCAATTATCATTTAAAATCACAGGCTCCCCATTATGTTGAGCAATCATTGGCTCTAAACAAAACACCATACCTTCTTTAATTTTTGGTCCTTGATTTGTATGAGGAGATTCTAAATAATTTGGAATCTCTGGCTCTTCGTGCGGACTTCGCCCGATTCCGTGCCCACAAAATCCACGCAATGGAACGAATCCACGCCCATTAATCGCTTGTTCTAGAATGAGGCTTAATTCCTTAAAGCGCATACCTATTTTGACTTTAGAAATAGCCTCATATAAAGTATCCTTAGCACAATCAATCAAGATTCTATCTGTCTCTTGAATATCGCCAATCCCAATAGTAATTGCAGCATCGCCATACCAGCCATTATATTCCACTCCTATATCAATCCCTACAATATCACCATTTTTGAGTATATAATCTGTGGGGATTCCGTGAATAATCACTTGATTCACAGAAATACAAATTGATTGCGGAAAACCATACAACTGATAAAATGAAGGTCTCCCTCCTTGCGAGATAATAAAATCTTTTGCTTTTCTATCAAGCTCAAGAAGACTTATGCCCTCTTTTGCTTCAAGACGTAGAAGTTCAAGTGTTTGAGCAACAATCTTATTAGGTATGCGCAAAGATTCTATATCTTTCTTACTTTTAATACCTATCGCCATATTAGAGCCCTACGGCGCTTAGGGTCTGATATTTACTCATATAAATTTGGGCTTCTATGCGTCTCATCGTATCAATAGCGACTTGCACGACAATTAATACCGCTGTCCCACCAAAATAAAAAGGAACTCCTGTAAGTTTTACAAGCACCCAAGGAAGCGTTGAAACAAGAGCCAAATATAATGCACCCCAAAAAGTGAGATTACTCGCAACATTATTAAGAAAATTTGCTGTGCCCTCTCCCGGACGCAAACCGGGTATAAAACCGCCTTGCCTTTTTAAATTATCTGCAATGTCCTTCGCATTAAAAACAATAGAGGCATAAAAAAAGGCAAAAAATATGACAAAAATAAACATAAGCAAATTATAAATATAACCATCAGGCTTTAAAATATCGGCAACCGCTTGAATCATACTATTTGATGATGCTTGCAAAATTGTTGAGGGAAATACAAGTAGCGCAGAGGCAAAAATAGGGGGAATAACGCCACTTAAATTCATTTTTACAGGAATGTAATTCATAATGCGCTTATTTTGATTTTGCATAACAACCTTACGCGCATAAGAAACAGGTATGCGTCTCTCGGCAAGCTCTATGAAAATAATCACTCCAACGGTTATAACAATCACTGCAAGAAGAATAAGCAACATAAAAACATTAATTTGTCCTGTATTAACAAGATTAAATGTTTTTCCTATATTTGAAGGAATTGAAGACACAATCCCACCAAAAATAATAAGACTAATCCCATTACCCACACCTCGTTGTGTGATTTGCTCTCCAATCCACATAAGAAGCATTGTCCCTGTAAGCATTGAAAAAACTGATATAGCAATAAAAAGATTTAAATCAATTTTAATTGCTCCGACACTCATACTATTGAGCCCTATACTTACGCTCACAGCTTGGACAATCGTAATAGCAATAGTTACATAACGCACGATTTGCATATATTTTTGCATACCATCACGTTCTTTTTTCATTTTAGCAAGATTGGGGAAAGTCGCTGCAAGAAGCTCCATAATAATAGAAGCGGTAATATAGGGCATAATTCCCAAAGAAATAATACTAAAACGTTCCACGGCATTACCGCTAAACATATTAAATAAGCCAAGTGCATTATTAGCATTATCATCAATAAATGATTTAATAATACTCACATCTACACCTGGCACAGGCACATATGCCAAAATTCTATATGCAAGTAAAAAAGCGAGTGTGATAAGAATCTTATTTACAATGCTCCTTGTCATTCTTTGCTTCCACTTGTTTTAATGCACTCATCTTTAATTTTAGACATCAAAGCTTTTGCTTTTTTCCCAATAAGCTTTACTTTCACTACATTCTTAGGAATACTAAAATGTGTTCGTAACACTTCCATATTGATTTCACTTAGAGAATCAAAAATATGTGTTTTATCAACATTAATGACAATAGGCTTTTGAACACGTGAGCTAAAACCAATTTTTGGCAAACGTCTTTGAAGCGGTTGCTGTCCTCCTTCAAATCCTCTTTTTGCTTTATAACCACTACGTGCAGTTTGTCCTTTACCACCTCTAGTAGAGGTTTTACCCATACCACTCCCTTGTCCTCGCCCTATGCGTTTAATTTTTCTTACGCTTCCATTTGCTGGTTTAATTTTTTCTAGCATAAGTTTCTCCTTAAGCTTTGATTCTCGCAAGTGCATCAATTGTTGCGCGCACTACATTATAAGGGTTATTTGAACCAAGCGATTTTGTCAAAATATCTTTAATTCCTGCAAGTTCAATAACAGGACGCGTAGAGCCACCCGCAATAACACCTGTTCCTTCACTTGCTGGTTTTAATAAGATTCTACTTGCATTATACTTATGCTCAATATCGTGGGCAATTGTTGTGCCTTTAATATTCACTTTGATAATGTTTTTAAACGCATCATCAATAGCTTTTTTAATCGCATCAGGCACTTCTTTAGCTTTACCAAGTCCAAAACCAACAAGTCCATTTTTATTACCTACAACTACAAGTGCATTAAAACGGAATCTACGCCCACCTTTAACAACCTTTGTAACTCTACCGATATTTACAACCACTTCGCTAAATTCTTCTCTATTGATTTCCATAATCTTCCTTTATAACTTTATGCCATTTTCACGTAAAGTATCAGCAAATGCTGCTACAACCCCGTGATAAAGGTATCCATTTCTATCAAAGACCACCTCTGTAATCTTAGCCTTTTTAAGTGAAGTTGCAAATTCATTAGCAATTTGCTTTGCGTTCTCTTTATTATTTCCTAAACCAAGCTTTTTGCCATCAACACTTGCAAGCGTTACACCCAACTCATCATTGATAGCTTGCGCATAAAAATATTTATTGGATTTAAACACGCTTACACGTGGCTTGTCAGCTCTACCAAAAATTTTCCCTCGTGTTCGAAGCTTTCTTTTTACTTTAAGAAGCTGTTTTCGTTTTAATACTTTATCTGTCATCGCATAATCCTTGCCCTATTTTTTAGAAGTTTTACCAGCTTTGCGAACAATCATTTCGTCGCTGTATTTAATACCTTTACCCTTATAAGGCTCTGGCGGTCTAAATTTTCGAATCTCAGCTGCGATTTGCCCTATTTGTTGCTTATCAGCGCCTTTAATGGTGATTGTATTCTTATCTACACTCATTTCAACGCCCGCAGGAATAGGATAAATCACAGGGTGAGAAAATCCTAGAGCCATCTCAAGATTCTTTCCGCTAATATTAGCTTTATACCCTACGCCATTAATTTCTAACACCTTTGTAAAACCCTGACTTAGTCCCACAATAATATTATTTGCCAATGCGCGATAAGTCCCCCAATATGCACGAGATTGAGCTTGAGAATCAACACAAGCAAAACTTAATGTTCCATCTTGCAAATGAATTTGGACACGCCCATAAGTTTCAAGCTCTTTTTGCTCTTTAGCACCCTTAAAGAGGATTTTACTTCCTTGCACAGATACTTCAACACCCTTTGGAATGTTAATAGGTTTTTTTCCAACTCTTGACATATCTCTCTCCTACCATATACTGCAAAGCGCTTCGCCACCGACATTTGCCTTATAAGCTTCGTCATTGGCAACCACGCCTTTACTTGTGCTCACTACTATTGTGCCATAGCCATTTTTAAAACGCTTTAATTCGCTTCTAGCCTTATAAACACGGCGTCCAGGCTTACTAATGCGTTTAATTTCATTGATAGCACTTTTGCCTTGCTCATCATAAGCAAGTTGCACCATAATAGAGCGCTTTCCATCTTTATCATTTACCTTATAATCTTTGATAAAGCCCTTTGTCTTAAACACTTCTACAATTGAAACAACGATTTTCGCATAATACAACGTTGTAACTTCTAATCGCCTCATAGAGGCATTACGAATTCTCGTTAAAGAATCTGCAATAATATCATTTACCATACTTTCTCCTTACCAACTTGCCTTACGAAGACCGGGTATTAAACCTTCATTGCCCATTTTTCTCAAACATACTCTACACAACCCAAAGTCGCGATAAACAGAATGTGGTCGCCCACATACCTGACATCTTGTATATGCTCTTGCACTAAATTTTGCCTTTCTCTTTGACTTTGCAATAATTGATTTTTTTGCCATTTTATCGTCCTTTCGCAAAAGGCATACCAAGAAGCTCAAGCAACTTAAACGCCTCTTTATCACTATGAGTAGAAGTTACAATCGTAATATTCATACCATGAGTTACCATAATATCATCATATACCACTTCAGGAAACATAAGCTGTTCATTTAAGCCAAAGCTATAATTCCCACGCCCATCAAATCCATTACGTTTTAAACCTCTAAAGTCCTTTACACGTGGTAAAGCAATAACAATAAGTTTTTCAAGGAAATTATACATCATCTTGCCACGAAGAGTTACTTTCACTCCCATAGGCATACCTTCACGCATCTTAAAACCTGCTACCGATTTCTTTGCCAAAGTAATAACAGCCTTTTGCCCCGCAATAAGCGAAATGGTATCAGCGATATTTTGCATAATTTTTGAATCTTTTGCATAATCGCCTGCACCTACGCTAATAACAATTTTTTCAAGCTTTGGCAACAACATAGGATTGCTCATATTAAGCTCACTTTTAAGCTGAGAGATAATTTCGTTTTTATATTTTTCTCTTAAAGCAAACATTAGTTATCTCCTTCCGCTTTTTTCACATTTGAAATACTCATTGGCATTTCCTTAGATACAAAGCCACCTTTGGGATTCTTTTCACTTACCTTGATTGCTTTTTTAACAACTTTACAACCCTCTACAATAACTTGTGCTTGCTTTGGCAATACTTGCAACACTTTTGCTTTCTTGCCCTTATCATCTCCTGCGATAACTTGCACCATATCGCCTTTTTTAATCTTAAACTTTGCCACTATAACACCTCCGGAGCTAACGATACTATTTTCATAAAATTCGCGTATCGCACTTCTCTACTTACTGGTCCAAAGATTCTCGTGCCAATGGGTTCTTTCTTCGCATCAAGAATCACCGCCGCATTATCATCAAAGCGCACTAAAGAGCCATTTTCTCTATGAATCTCTTTTTTTGTTCGCACAACTACCGCCTTAACAACCTGCCCCTTTTTTACCTTGCCATTTGGAATAGCTTTTTTCACAGATGCCACAATGACATCACCTACACGTGCATATCTTCTATGACTTCCGCCTAGAATCTTAATGCACATAATCTCTTTTGCACCGCTATTATCTGCAACGCTTAATCTTGTAAAACTTTGTATCATAGCTCTACTCCTGCAGTAATAATTTCTTTAAACCTAAAAGCTTTCGTTTTAGAAATAGGCTTACATTCAATGGCACTTACCACATCGCCAATTTTTGCACTTTGATTCTCATCGTGTATAGTATATTTTTTAAAACGTTTTACAATCTTACGATATTTGCTATGAACAACTTTCCGCTCTACCAAAATTACTATACTTTTATTTCCCGCTTTACTGATGACTTTACCTTGAATTACTCTTTTATGCGCTTGTTTTTCACTCATATTCTAATCCTTCTTTGCACTTAAGGCTGTATTGATTCTTGCAATATCCTTGCGAATAACCTTAATTTCGCTTGGATTAGTAAGCTGCATTGTCTTTAGCTGCAATCTTTTTTCAAAAAGCAACGATTTTTTTTCCTTCAACATTTTTTGCAATTCTGCAATGTCCTTGTCTTTCAAATCAATAAATTTCATTTTCACTCTCGCTGGTTATGATTTTAGTTTTAAAAGGAAGCTTACTTTGAGCTAAAGCTAAAGCCTCTCTCGCCAAAGCTTCATCAATCCCTGCCATCTCATAAATCAAACGACCGGGCTTAATATTCATTACCCACTTTTCTACACCACCTTTACCCTTACCCATTCTTGTTTCAAGAGGCTTTGCAGTTAATGGTTTATCAGGGAATACACGAATCCAAACTTTACCTGCTCTTTTGATATGCCGAGTCATTGCAATACGAGCAGATTCTATCTGACGAGAATCAATGCGCCCGTGCTCTATTGCTTTAATTCCAATATCACCAAAAGCCAGATTTGCGCCACGGAACGATTTACCGCGATTGCGCCCTTTCATCTGCTTTCTATATTTTGTTCTTTTTGGCATTAACATAATTTATTGCCTCCCTCTTCGTGATTTAGAACGCACTTCTTTATCGCCGCTCTTGCTCTCTTCTTTTTTCTCTGGCAAAATGCCTTTATGAAGCACCTCGCCTTTAAAAATCCATACTTTTACGCCAATGATTCCATAAGTTGTCATCGCCTCTGCAAAACCATAATCAATTTTTGCACGCAAAGTATGTAAGGGCACGCGACCTTCCATATACCATTCTGTTCTTGCCATTTCTGCTCCTGCTAAACGTCCTGATACCTTTACTTTAATACCTTTCGCTCCCGCTTTCATTGCAGCCTGCATAACCTTTTTCATAGCGCGTCTAAAAGCTACACGCTTTTCAAGCTGTGTTGCAATATTTTCTGCCGCAAGTTGCGCATTTGCTTGTGGACGTTTTGCCTCTTTAATATTAATAAACACTTCCTTATGAAGAATCTTTTTCAATGCTTCTTTATGCTTATCAATATCCACACCTTTTTTGCCAATAATCAATCCCGGACGCGAAGCTACAACGGTTACACGAATCTTATTTGCTGCACGTTCAATAATAAATTCGCTTACACCCGCATAATACATTTCACGTTTCAAAAACTTACGAATCTTATGGTCTTCTAATATATTTGAAGGTGTTGTTTGCGACACAGAAAACCACCGAGAAGACCAATTACGATTAATACCTAACCTTAAACCTATTGGATTAACTTTTTGACCCATTGTTATTTTTCCTCGCCTTCAGTTTTTTTCTTTGTTGTTTTTCTTGTTGCTGTCGATTTTGTTGTTGCCACTTTTGCTTTAGCTACTTTAGTTTTAGATTCAGCTTTTTCTTGCGTTGTTGATGCCTTTTGGGCGGCATCTACTTTTGAATCTGCTTTAGATTCTGTAACTTTTAAAGAATTTTTAGAATCTTCACTCTTAATATTTTTTGCTCCTTTTGCCTTAGCTTTTGTTGATTGAACAGATTGTTGAACAGATTTTTGCGTTCCAACTTCTACTAAAATATGTGCCATTGGCTTACGAATAGGTGTTGCTCGTCCTTTAGCTCGTGGCATAAACCGCCGCAATACAGGACCCGCATCAACACGACAAGAAAGAATGATAACATCTTGGGCATCATATCCACCATTTGCAACAGCAGATGCAATAACCTTTGAAATCACTCGTGCAGCTTTATTGGGAGTAAATTCCAAACTCGCAATAGCAATCTCTGCATTCATACCCTGCACTTGGCGAGCCACTAAACGCGCTTTTGTTGGAGATAATCGGATATATTTTAATAATGCTCTACTCATTCTCTCCCCTTACTTACCAATTTTCTTTTGGACACTACCTTTGTGCCCCTTAAAAGTGCGTGTTGGAGCAAACTCACCAAGCTTATATCCAACGTGGTTTTCAGTAATATAAACAGGCACAAATGCTCTGCCATTATGGACATTAAAAGTAAGTCCTATCATATCTGGTAAAATCGTGCTACGTCTTGACCAAGTTTTAATAGGCTTATTATCTTTACTTGCTTTTGCTTTCTCAACCTTTTTGACGAGATAATCATCAACAAATGGACCTTTTTTAATTGACCTTGCCATACTTCCTACCTTACTTTTTCTTTCTTGAGATAATTAATTTATCACTCGCTTTTTTCTTACGAGTTTTAAATCCTTTTGCTGGAGTTCCCCACGGAGATACAGGATGTCCGCTAGAACCTGTTTTACCTTCACCACCGCCGTGAGGGTGATCTACTGGATTCATTGCACTACCACGCGTTTGTGGGCGAATACCACGATGACGATTACGCCCTGCTTTACCAATAGAGATATTTGCAAAATCCTCATTTCCCACTACGCCTATGGTCGCCATACATTCTTCTAAAATATATCTCATTTCTCCACTTGGCATTCTAAGGATAATATATTTACCCTCACGCCCCATAATTTGCGCACTTGTTCCTGCACTCCTTGCGAGTGCTCCACCTGCACCCGGGTGCATTTCAATATTATGCACAATCGTTCCAATAGGCATACTTTTTAATTTCATTGCAAAGCCTGTTTTAATATCAAGCCCAGATGAGGCAGAAAATACTACATCACCCACTTTGAGACCACTAGGTTGAATAATATAACGCTTTTCTCCATCAACATAATGAATAAGTGCTATGCGGCAGTTGCGATATGGGTCATACTCAATCGCTGCTACTTTTCCTTGAATATTAAATTTATTACGTTTAAAATCAATGATTCTATAAAACTTCTTAGCTCCGCCTTCTTTATGACGACTTGTAATGCGTCCATTATTATTTCTTCCTGCACTTACTGGTAATTTAATAAGCAAACTTTTTACACTCGCCTTACCCGTAATGTCGCTAGAACTTAGATTGCTCATAAATCTACGACTTGGGGTATAGGGCTTATATGTTTTAACTGCCATAATCACTCCTTATACTGATAGCGCATCAAGTTTTGCGCCCTCTGGAATCTTTACATAAAACTTTTTAAACGATGCTCTCTGCCCGATTTTACCTCTAAATCTTTTTACCTTGCCCTCTTGACGAAGAGAATTGATTCTTAGAGGTGTAATCCCAAAATATTCTTTAAAAATCTCCTTTAATTGATTTTTACTTACATTTGTTGCTGTTTGCACAACCAACACGCCACTTTCTTGGAGTGAGAGAGATTTTTCTGTATAGAGAATTGACTTAATGTCTGTAATATCTGCCATTTATTCCCCCTTCTTTTCTGCAATAATTTCATCAAAAACAGCCTTTTCAATCACAACAGAACGAAATGCTGCTACCAAATACGCATTAAGCTCATTTGCATCAGCCAAATAACATTGTTGCAAATTTCTAAATGCCAAAAATGTTGGTTCATCACTCATCTGTGCAACAAATAATGTGCTACGTTGTTTTAACGCCTTAAACATTGCATACGCATCTTTTGTTTTACCACTAGGCATTGCTAGAGAATCTACTACAAAAAGTTTGCCCTCTTGTGCTTTTTGAAAAAGTGCGCATTCAAGAGCCAAACGTTTTTGTTTTTTATTGATTTTAAGTGTATAATTTTTATCATTGCTAGGTCCGTGAGAGACACCACCACCTACAAATACAGGAGAAGTGATACTTCCAGCGCGTGCGCGACCTCCTCCTTTTTGTTTCCACGGCTTTTTACCTCCACCACTTACTTCGCCTCTCTTTTTTGCAGAGGCAGAATTTGCACGAAGTGATGAGAGATAAGATTTTACATACAAATACAAATTATGCTCTTTGATTTGTGCATATCTCTCTGGCAATGCTAATTCATTGCTTTGTTGAAGCTTTTTGTCCAATAAAATTGCTTTACTCATACTGCCCTGCCTTATTTTATAATTTGGATTCTGCCAAATGCACCATTAAATCCGGCTACTGAACCCTTAAGCACCAAAATAGCACTTTGCTTATCAAAAGACATAATATCATTTTTTGCGCTTACAAGCTCATTTCCATAATGTCCAGCCATTTTTTTACCCGGCTGAACGCGCCCAGGCCACTCACGATTCCCTATTGAACCCAAACGTCTATGGAATCTACTTCCGTGCGCACCCGGACCACCTTGAAAATTCCATCGTTTCATTGCTCCGCTAAAACCTCGCCCCTTAGTCTTAAAGCTTACCTGAACGCGTTTAGCCTCACTCAAACTTGCAACATCAAGCTCACCAACTTCTTTATTGCTCACTTTAAGTGTTGCAAAACGATTAAACTCTTTGCTTAAGCTGTATTTTTTCTGTTGCCCTGCGATAGCTTTATTCACAGATTTTCCTTGAGAATAAGCCACCAATGCCTTACCATTATCGTATATTTCGCACACTTTTGCACCAAGCACACGAAGCAAAGTTACAGCTTCACTCTTTGTGCCTATCGTGCGGCTCATACCGATTTTTTCAACTATAAATTCCATTGACCAAATCCTTAATCCTAAACTCTACATAATTTTCTTTGCTCATTTTTCTTAGCTACTTACTCATAGACATAACTTCTACATCTACTTCTGGAGCCAAATCAAGCTTCATAAGGCTATCTACGGTATCAGGAGTAGCCGACATAATGTCAATAATGCGATGATGAACTCTGATTTCAAACTGCTCACGAGAATCTTTATTGATATGTGGCGAACGAAGCACAGTGTATCGCTTCTTTTTGGTAGGAAGTGGCACTGGACCCCTTATCTCTGAACCTGTCCTTTTTACTGCTTCTACAATAGATGCAACCGACCTATCAAGAACCCTATGATCATAAGCCTTAAGCCTAAGTCGTATTCTTTCCATAATGTTTCCTTGCTTTAAAGAACCCACCAAAAATTTTGATGTTTTGAGTGCGCGATTATAATCAATTTTGAGAAAAAAAGTCAAGTATTTTGCCTATTTTTGGATATTTTTTAATATTTTTATTTCCTTAATATAAGGAAAAATAGAAAATATTGCTCTTTTTTACACCACCAAAATTTAAAATATGAGACACATTGATTTAAATAGATTCGCTTACACAATTTAATACTCTATTTAATATATTAAATACTATTTTAATTTTGATATAAATTAAAATAGTATAGTATTACAAAAAAAAAAAAAATAACCAAGTATTGTATTAATTTAAGGTTTGATGAAATTGACTTTAAAAGGAGACACAATGAAAACACTAGAAGAAATTAAGGCTATCTTTAGAGAAAGTGAGGACGAGATAAAAGATAAGTTTTGGGAGCTTATCAAATCAAACAATCTTGAAGCAGTGAAAGAGTTTTTAAAGGATTATCCAATTCCTGAAATCTTTTTTGAAAAATGGTTTCAAAACAGCTGGACACGAAAGGTCCAACTTGAACCCTTTTTCCCTTCTCCCCTTGTGCTAGCTCATGCAGGGCTTGCGTATGAGAAAGACAAAAGTTTTGCAATGATAGAGTATTTTGAAAGCTTAGGATTAAAAGCTGATGATCAGTATGATTGGTGGAATGCCTTAAGTGGTTATATTGACTGGGGAGGAAAAAATCCAAAAGTCATTGAATACTTTTTGGGTAAAGGAGCTACATTTGAAACATATACTGAATATGGAAACACTCCTATACATAATTGGGCATTGTTTGGTAAGCCCAAAAAACTAGAAGTTGCTCTTAAAGCCGGGGCTAATATAGAAATGAAAAGTATCAAAACGGACAATGAGCTTAGAGTAGGTTGGAATCATATCGACGCTACACCCCTATATGAAGCTGTAACAGATGATGAAAGGGTCGCATCTTGCACAGGAATATTATTAAAATATGGAGCGGAGGTAAATGCTGTGCATTGTTCTTTAAACGATGATGGCACTTGGTTTGCAATTCGCTCTATATTAGATGTAGCCTATGGCGGTAAAAACAAAAAGCTTCTAAAAGAAGCAGGTGCGAAGACTTGGAAGCAATTGGTCAAAGAATATAACATTGATACAAGCCTGGAACTATCCGAGCAATACAGAATCTACAATGAACTTTTGGAGAAAAAGAAAAAGGCTAAGTGATGGATTTAAAAGAAAGTTATTTCTCTAAAAATTTAGAGGAATTTCAAAAAGATTTTTGTGCTTGTGCGCAAGAGAATCTGAGGCAAGAAATATTTGAAATTTTTAGAGCACAATATTACAAATGGAAAGACGATAAAAGTGTCAATGAGACAAATCTTAAGTTTGATGATAAACTTGCGTTTCTTTTGCGCTATGACACGCAAGAATTGCAAGGGGTGTGCAAAAAGACGTGGTTGAAAGAGTTGCAAGAAAACGCCGATGAGATTTACGACAGTTTGTATGTAGAGAGCGACGATAGGGATTATGATTCTTGCGAACTGCTTGAGTTTTATGGTGAGGATTATGACGAAGCAGAATCAGATGATGAGGACTATGAAAGCTGGAGAGAATCGCAAAACGACTTTGAATACGCGCTTATGGATAAATTAAAGGGATTTGAATGACAAAAACACTAAGTGCCAACCAGCTCCATTTCCATTTCTTCTCCAAACAATCCTTTAGTGATGAAAAATATCTCAATGCTTGGAGTTTAAAAGGTAGTCGCTTAAAGGCTAAAGAATGGTTAGAATTTCAAATAGCAAATCAAGGAAAGTTTTATAATGAGCATTTAAAAAATACTTTAGATTCTATGCAAGAACTTATTTTACATATTCCTGCCATTCTTTAAAAAACTTATCTTCTGCAGTGCGCTTAATTTCGTCATTAGAAAGCCCTTCAAAAAACCATTTAAGCATAGGATTTGCTTGGATTTCCTCATAAGTTACTATCTTTTCTTGTGTGTTTTGCATTATACCCCTCTCTGTATGAAGCATCTTTCATCTGCGTATTGTATCGTTTTTTTTTTTTTTTTTAAATGCAAGGTTAGACATTGAATCTAAAGTGCATTACATCACCATCTTGCACGATATATTCTTTACCTTCAATACGCATAGCCCCAGCTTCTTTTGCTTTTGCCTCGCCACCATATTTAATAAAATCTGCATAACTGATACACTCCGCACGAATAAAACCTTTTTCAAAGTCTTTATGTATCACACTTGCAGCTTTTGGCGCACTATCTCCTTTTCTAATGCTCCAAGCTCGCACTTCTTTGACACCTGCAGTAAAATAACTTATAAGCCCAAGTCGTGCAAATCCCTCTCTAATAATCTGCGTTAATCCACTCTGCTTTGCTCCAAGACTTACTAAAAACTCTGTGCGCTCATCATCACTCATATCTACCATTTCCTCTTCAATCTTTGCACACAGCTTAATTGCTATACCATCATTTTGCGCTGCATATTCACGCACTTTTTGCACAAACTCATTATCAGATTCTAAGCCCTCTTCATTGACATTTGCCCCATAAATCACTTCTTTATTGGTTAAAAATCTTAAATCCTTATTGAGTGCGATAAATTCCTCACTTTCACGTTTAGCAAAGCTTCGCACGGGCTTATTAGATTCTAAATGCGCTAAAAGCTCTTGGCAGAGAGTAAGTTGAGTATTTACGCCTTTTTGAGATTTGCTCTCTCTTTGGAGTTTCTCAATGCGTTTATTTAAACTTGCCATATCGGCAAAAAGCAGTTCTAACTCAATAATTTCAATATCATCAATCGGGTCAATGCGCCCCTCAATATGCGTGATATTAGAATCCTCAAAACACCGCACGATATGCAAAATCATATTACATTCTTTAATATTTGCTAAAAATTGATTGCCTAATCCCTCACCTTTACTCGCACCTCGCACAAGTCCGGCAATATCCACAAACTCCACGACAGAGTGCTGAATCTTTTGAGGATTGACAATTTTAGCCAACTCTTGCAACCTTACATCAGGCACACTCACAACTGCCTTATTTGGCTCAATCGTGCAAAAAGGATAATTTGCTGCCTCCGCATTTTGTGCTTTTGTGAGAGCATTAAAAGTCGTAGATTTACCAACATTTGGCAACCCTACAATACCGATTGATAATCCCATTTATGCTTTTCCTTGTGCTAAAATAAATTCTATTCCTGCCCTCACGCCTGCACCACTCGCTCCACTTGGGTTAATATCCCACTCTTTTTCCACATACGCGGGTCCTGCAATATCAATATGAAGCCACTTTTGCTTAAACTCTTCTCGGATAAATTCACTCAAAAACAATCCCGCACTTATCGCACCACCATAACGCGAAGAGCCGACATTACATACATCTGCAATTTTAGATTCTATAAGTTTTTTAAGATGACGATTAAAAGGCAAAGTTGCCATAAGTTCGCCACTCTCAAGGGCACATTTTTCAAATTGGGCTTTAAGTCTGTCATTATGTCCCATAATGCCACTTGTAAATTCACCCAAAGCTACTACACACGCTCCTGTGAGTGTCGCAAAATCAATGAGAATATCAGGTTTTAAATCTTGAGCATAACTTAGACAATCAACAAGCACCAAACGTCCTTCCGCATCAGTATTTCTTACCTCAATGCTCTTGCCCTCACGAGAATACAGCACATCATCAGGCTTATACGCATTGCCACCTATCATATTTTCTGCTGCACCTATAATTGAATGCACTTCAATATTCGCACCTAGCTGTGCTATGGCTTTAATTATGCCCATAACAGCACAACCTCCGCTCTTATCAGCTTTCATAGTTACCATAAAATCTGCAGGCTTGAGTGAAAGCCCACCACAATCATAAGTAAGTCCCTTACCTACAAGCACAATACGCTTTTTAGCACCTTTGGGTTTATAACTTAAATGTATCAAACGCGGTGGATTGCACGAAGCACGATTAACTGCTAAAAATGCACCCATTTTTTCCTTTTGCAATGCTTCCTCATCTAATATTTTACATTCAAGATTCCCTACTTCTTTGCTCAATTCTTTAGCATATTTAGCAAGGTATTTAGGTGTTGCTACTTGTGGGATTGTATTGATAATCTCACGCACTTCATTGACACTTTGGGCGACTATATGCACCTTTTTAAGCACACTCTCACTTGCAACCTCATTCTTTTCATCAAGCAATATTATCTCTTTAAGGTGTAAAGGAGGGGTTTTCGTTTTATAACTTACACATTCATATACTCCAAGTAATGCCCCTAAAAGCAAGGCATAAGCTTTAGAATCATCAAGTTTGCCATTTAATGCAACATTCACATTCTTATAAGGCAATGTCCTAAAATGCCGCGCGATACTTGCTCCAGCCTCTCGGATAGAATCAAGTCCTAATTCTTCTACGCACACCAAAAGCAAAGCTTGCTCTTGAAGAAAAAATTTGCCCTCTCCCTCAAAACCAAAACTCTTACATAACTTTGCATAAGGGGATTTTGCAAAGACACTTTTACTCATCAATAAAGCCTGTGCTTGATATGACACACCCTTAAAATTATTTTTGTGAGAAATACTTACTTTCATAAACTGCTCCTTAGTTTTAGTTTTTAAGCAACTCTTATACTATTGTGTATTGCTTATTTTTTCTTTGTTTTCAAGCTCTCTTTGAATCTTAGCAATCTTTTTATCCACTTTTTTTGTTTGAGAATGAAAATACCACCATACACCCCCGCCAATAATAATCGCAAGAGGTATAAGCAAATAAGGGTGTCCTTTAAACCAATCTAAGATAATAAAAATATGCTCACCAAAAAACCAAGTTAATACAATAGTGATTGCCGCCCATACCCACGCCGAAAAAAGGTTAATAACAGCAAATTTAAGCGCACTATATCGCGTTGTGCCAATACTCATAGGAATAATTGTCCGCATACCATACATATAGCGTTGAATAAAGATAATAGGCCAGCCATATTTTTTCAACAATAAATGTGCAAGGGCAAATTTGCGCCGTTGGGAAGTGAATTCCTCTTGAATCGTCTTGCGATTAAATCGCCCGATATAAAAATAAATTTGATCTCCCACAAATCCGCCAAGCCCCGCGATAAAAATAGCCATAAATAGATTCATTTTGCCATCGTGTGCAGCCAATCCAGCAAAAATAAGTCCAAGCTCTCCCTCTAAAATGCCCCAAAAAAATAAAATCACATAACCCCAATCTTCTACATATTGATTCCATAAATGCGTGATAAATTCTTCAAGTGAGAATCCCGAGCGTTTATAAAGAATAAAGAGTATAAGAATAATGCTAAGCAGTAAGCCCCAAATAAAAATACGTTTTGGATTCTGTTTTACGTAAGCAATTACCTTTTGTATGGATTCCATTATTTTCCTTCATATTCTACAATGCTAAAGACTTGTGTATAAGGAGCGAGCTTTTTTTCACCCTCTAAACCTTTGAGATTAATCACAAATGCAGCCTCAACGCATTGTGCGCCGATAGATTTTATAAGCTTTACACTTGCTTCTGCTGTGCCTCCTGTGGCTATTAAATCATCTATAAGCACAACTTTAGCATTTTTCTTATCCCTAAAGGCATCTGTATGTATATGCAACTCATCAGTGCCATATTCAAGCGTATATTTTTCACTAATAGTATTATAAGGCAGTTTGCCTTTTTTGCGTATAGGGACAAATCCTATGCCTAGTGCGTATGCAAGAGCTGAACCAAAAATAAATCCTCGCGCTTCAATAGCAGCTATAAAGTCAATACTTTGATTCTCATAGCGACTTCTTAAGATATTTATCACTTCTTTGAATACCTCTGCATCACCTATGAGTGTAGTAATATCTCTAAATATAACTCCGGGCTTATAGTTATATACCGCCCTGATAGAATCTGCTATTTTTTGCTTGTCCATTTGTTCTCCTTAGTGTGTTATCCCCTCTTAAAGCAGTGCTTCAATCTTTTGCTCCAAGTCTTTAATGCGAGCTTTATATTTATCTGTCTCGATTCTATATTGAGAATTACGCGATTTGAGCACTTTAACTTCATTCTTTAAAGCATTCATCTCTTGAGTAAGAATATCTATATTGCCCAACGCCCTTTGAAGCTGGAGCTGATGTTTGCGGATAAGGATTTCTGCTTCATTAAGTGTGAGTTTCATAGAAGCAGAATTGCGCTCTTCTTTTTGAGCTACAGAACGATAAAAAAATGTCCGCACAATCATATAAAGCACAAATAAAATAAAACCCGTTAAAAAAAACCATTTTGCAATGAAATTTCCTACACTTCCTTCCATACTTTCTCCTTAACTTTATAGAATCTGTCCTAGATTCCCTAGCTTTTCCACACGCACAAGATGCCGCTCACCCTCAAATTCGCTGCTTACAAAGGCTTCAAGGATTGACTCCACCTCACCTAAGCCACTAATGCGCTCTCCCATACAGAGCACATTTGCGTCATTATGGGCACGTGCCATTTTTGCCATATAAGCATCTACACAAAGTGCAGCGCGAATATGCTTAAAACGATTAGCAGCAATGCTCATTCCAATTCCGCTTCCACATATCAAAATGCCTCTGCGATTTACTTCTTCACCCACTGCCTCGCATACTTTTTTTGCGTAATCAGGATAATCTACTCTTTGATTAGTTTGAGGTGCTAAATCTATGATTTCAAAACCTTTTTTCTGCAAAAATGAAATAGTAAATTCCTTGAGCTTAAATCCTGCGTGGTCTGTCCCTATAACATAAGTCATTGTATCTCTTTTCATTTTGGCATTGCCTCTCGAGCAGCTTTTTCAAGTCCCTCTGTTGTTTTAAACATTCGCTCCCAACGAATTGTATAACGCTTGCTTTTATCTTCATCGGCTCCTGCTTCTTGAGAATTTGCCTTATTAATACTAAAATATATAAACCAAGGCTTACCAATAATATTTTTATAAGGCACACTTCCCCAAAATCTAGAATCAAAGCTGTTGTTGCGATTATCTCCTACCATAAAAAACTCATCATCATCAATTTTTTTATAATACATACCATCAAGCTTGACCATAGAACTTATCATTCGTCCATTGCTCATATCTGTATAAGCAATATTAGAATCTTTTATAAAAGATTCTAATGGTTCTGAAGTGTATTCTTTATGCCATAGTTCGCAACTTTCCTCACCATCGCCTATATTTATCCCTTGATTGCCCTCAACACATACTCTTTGATAAAGTTTGCCATTTTCATCTGCAAAATAGCGCTCCATACTCATTGGATTCTTATAAAATACACTTTGGTAGGTGATACCGGGGTGCTGCCCACGATAAGGGTCTTTTACAAAAAGTTTGCCTAATCGTTCTACGATAATTTGCCCTGAATAATGTTCTCTTACATATTCATCTCCCTCAAATGGGTGGAGATATAAGCCATCTTTATCAAAAATCACTTCATCACCGCCTACTGCAAAAGTGCGTTTAACAAAATAAGTTTTTTCTATATGTGGAGGAAGAAACACTACTACATCACCTCTCTTGGGACGCTCACCTGCAATCAAGTGTCCATTTCCAGAAAAATCAGGTAAAACATTCACTTCAATCCACGGAATCCGTGGTGTGGGAATCCCATAACTAAATTTTTTAACAAATAAAAAATCCCCCTCAAAAAGTGTGCCAACCATTGAACGTGTAGGAATAACAAACGCTTGCATAACAAAAAATATTAAAATAAGCACGATAACAATCGTCCCTGTCCAGCTTGAAGCAAATGCCCATAATGCACTTAAAAACTTTTTCATACTCGCATCCTTTGCTCTAAACGATACATTGCAGCCTTATAAGTATTTTGAAGTAGGCTAACAATAGTCATAGGACCTACACCACCGGGCACAGGTGTAATAAAACTACTCTTAGGTGCGACATTCTCAAAATCCACATCTCCTACAAGTGTGCCAGATTCTAAACGATTAATACCAACATCTACTACAACTGCACCCTCTTTAATCATATCTGCACTAAGTAATCCGACTTTTCCCACAGCCACACATACAATATCCGCATTCTTAGTATATTGTTTCACATCGCGCGTGAGAATATGACAACAACTTACACTTGCTCCTGCATTAAGCATAAGGCTCATAAGCGGCTTACCCACAATATTACTCATACCTATAATCACAACATCTTTACCGCGGACATCAATATGATAAGATTCAAGGAGTTTCATTACACCAAGTGGCGTTGCAGGGACAAAAGTATCAACATTCACACTCAATCGCCCTATATTAAATGGATGAAAACCATCAACATCTTTTTTAGGGTTGATTGCTTCAAGCACTTTACTTGTCTGAATGTGTGCAGGCAAAGGCAGCTGAACGAGTATACCATCAATATTTGGGTCATTATTTAAAATCTCAATAACAGATAAAAGCTCATCTTGTGTAATTTTTGAAGGCATTTCGTGGGTAACAGAGTATATTCCTACGCGCTTACACGCCTTTGCTTTCATCTGCACATACGCGCAACTTGCAGGATTATTGCCAACCAAAATTACTGCTAAACCCGGCGTTACACCTTGAGAAACAAGTGCAGCAATTTGCTCTGTTAAATCACGCTCAATCGTTACACTCAAGGATTTGCCATCTAATAATGTCATTTTAAAGCCTTTGTGATTATCATTGTGTTATTATAATATAAGATATTAAAGAAATATCGTTTAAGTGAGGATTTATGAATAAAAAGCTGATATTGTTTCTAGTGATAAGTCTAGCAAGTGCTGATGAAGGAATCTTATCGGAAAATCAATATGGCAAAAATCTTTATGAGAATCCACGAGGTATAGCCTGCAATAAATGTCACGGAAATAAAGGTGAGGGTGATATTATAGCGCGCTATAAACATAAAGGTATAGAAAAAACTTTGCTTGCACCACGTATTAATAATCTTGAATTTAGCACATTTGCCAAAGCACTTCATACTCAAAAAGGGGTTATGCCCATATATTTTCTCACTGATGAAGAAATTACGGCAATTTATATGTATCTTTATCGTCCATAAATAATTTTAGTCCCCCCCCCCAAAAAAAGAGGAGACTTAAAGAAGTGTTACTTCAATTAGTTAAGTAAC
>ERZ777306.546-NODE-546-length-74411-cov-7.413013_pt1 | contig 74411 bp, 65 predicted proteins | sample MGYA00374966_ERZ777306 | MGnify/ENA primary metagenome ERZ777306 (study PRJEB29329, sample SAMN06343882) | mouse gut metagenome | isolation source: Mouse cecum | place: Austria: Vienna | collected 2014-11-15 ...
CCTGCGCCATTTTAATCTGTATTTCCTTGGCGCTCACAAGATATCTCGAAGTAACGCCAAAACGCCCCGACGCCACCTGCTTGATTGCAGAACAACGGTTCTTTCCATCTGGTCCAATCTTTAGGCGTTCCAGGCTCTCGCCTCCCTCTCCGGTATTGGATTTACCATGCAGCAGATTCATTGCAATGGCCAGCGTCTCATGGGCTTCCTGGGAAATAGAGCCATAGGACATTGCGCCGGTTTTAAATCTCCGGACAATTGAATCTACACACTCAACCTCTTCGAGCGGCACACCTTTTTCCGGATAGCAGAATTCCATCGTACTGCGAATGTAACCGGATTCCTCCTGGTTGACAAGCTCCGTATACTCTTTGAACAGCTCATAATCACCGGTTCTCGTGGACTCCTGTAAAAGATGAATCGTGCGCGGATTATACCGATGGTGCTCCCCGGCGCTTCTTGACTTATGCCAGCCTATACTGTCCAGTGTCAGATCTTCCTGAAGTCCCAGAGGATCGAAAGCACTGGTATGCCGCTCGTCCACTTCGCGCTCAATATCCTCTATCGTAATACCGCCGATCCGACTGACTGTGTTCGTAAAATATTTGTCGATCACTTCCCGGCTGATGCCGATCGCCTCAAAAATCTGAGCCCCCTGATAGGACTGAATCGTCGAGATCCCCATCTTGGAAGCAATTTTTACAATTCCGTTTATGATCGCCTGGTTATAGTCATCGACCGCCGCATAATAATCCTTTTCCAGCATTCCGGAATCGATCAGCTGATGAATTGTATCCAGCGCCAGGTACGGGTTGATCGCACTCGCACCGTACCCAAGCAGCGTCGCAAAATGATGTACCTCGCGCGGCTCCCCTGTCTCCAGTATCAGGGCCAGGGATGTTCTGCGCTTTGTTTTTACAAGATACTGATTGACTGCTGAGATTGCCAGCAGAGACGGAATCGGCACACGCAGCTCATCAATGCCACGGTCTGTCAGCACCAGAATATTGGCACCATCCCGTAATGCCCGGTCCACCTCAAGAAACAGATGCTCAATTGCCTTTTCAAGTCCCGTATTTTTATAAAACGTGATTGGAATTTCTGCAACCTGAAATCCCTTTATTTTTAAGTTTTTAATTTTCAGCATATCGGTGTTCGTCAGTATCGGATTTTCGATACTCAGCACCTGGCAATTCTCCGGCTGTTCTTCCAGAACATTACCCTCCATACCGATATACATCGTCTTTGAGGTTACGATTTTTTCCCGGATTGCATCAATGGGCGGGTTCGTCACCTGCGCAAACAGCTGCTTGAAATAATTAAACAGTGGCTGTCTTCGGTCAGACAGAACGGCCAGCGGCGTGTCGATTCCCATTGCACTGATGCCCTCGCTGCCTGTCGTTGCCATCGAAAGAATCGAGGTTCGGTAATCCTCATAACTGTAACCAAACGCCTTCATCAGGCGCAGCCGCATCTCTTCTGAATATGACTCCACGCGCTTGTTCGGAATCCTGATATCTTTTAATTTCACAAGATACTGATCCAGCCATTCTCCGTACGGCTGCCGGGACGCATACCGTGTTTTCAGTTCTTCGTCGTCCACAACTTCACCTTTTACCGTATCGACCAGAAGCATTTTTCCCGGATGAAGCCGTTCTTTCAGAACAATTTTTGCCGGATCTATATCCAGAACTCCCACTTCAGAGGACAGAATGACATCCCCGTCCTCCGTAATGTAATAGCGGGAGGGCCGCAGGCCGTTACGGTCAAGCACCGCGCCCATCACATCGCCATCGCAGAATAAAATAGAGGCCGGACCATCCCATGGTTCCATCATCGTCGCGTAATACTGGTAAAAATCCTTCTTCTTTTGCGACATCACCGCATTGTTTGCCCAGGGCTCCGGGATTGTAATCATCACTGCCAGGGGCAGTTCCATGCCGTTCATAGTCAGAAATTCGAGCGTGTTATCCAGCATCGCCGAGTCAGACCCCGTCGCATTGATCACTGGAAGCACCTTGTGCAGATCGGATTCCAGATACGCAGAGGATATCGTCTCTTCACGTGCAAGCATTTTGTCCGCATTGCCACGGATTGTATTAATCTCACCGTTATGTACAATAAAGCGATACGGATGCGCCCGTTCCCAGCTTGGATTTGTATTTGTACTAAATCTGGAATGCACAATCGCAATTGCAGATTCATACTCCGGGTCCTGTAAATCCTTAAAAAATGTACGGAGCTGCCCGACCAGAAACATTCCTTTGTAAATAATGGTACGGCTTGAACATGAAACAACATACGTTGTATCATTTGATTGTTCAAAGGTCCGCCGGACCACATACAGTCTGCGGTCAAACGGGAGGCCCTTTTCCACATCCTTTGGACGTTCCACAAATGCTTGCTCAATGCAGGGCATTTTTTCAAGCGCTTTTTGACCGAGCACCTCCGGTACGGTCGGAACCTGTCTCCATCCCAGAAACTTCAGGCCCTCCTTTTTTACAATGCTCTCGAACATTTTTTTCGCCTGATTTCTTTTCAGGATATCCTGCGGGAAGAAAAACATACCGATTCCGTAGTCTCTTTCTTCACCTAAAAAAATGCCAAGGTCCAAACAGGTTTTCCGGAAGAATCTGTGCGCTATCTGCAGCATGATTCCAACTCCATCACCTGTTTTTCCCTCGGCATCTTTGCCAGCTCTGTGCTCTAAATTTTCTACAATACGAAGTGCATTTTCTACTGTCTGATGAGTCCTGATCCCTTTGATATTGACAACTGCTCCGATTCCGCAGTTGTCATGCTCAAACTCGGGCCGGTACAGCCCCGGTCTCACACAGACAGATCCGGAAGTATTTCTTGCATCCATCTCTGTCCCTCCTGCCTGTTTCTTTTTCAGTTTTCATCATACACCTATTTTTCTGTTCTGTAAACAGCTTTTTTCTCTGTAATTGTCTGATTGTTTCTTAACTTATTCATTTTCCCTTTATTTATCAGTTTATTTAGGGCGATTATTTGTAATAATCGCCTTGTTTCCTGCAATTTTCTTTTAAATTTCCTCTAGTTTTGGAAATAAAATCCTAAAATAACTGTGGTCAGATTCGCTCCCATATGAAATAGTACGGGAAATACAAACAATTTTCCATGTTCATAAACCGCCGCCAATGCAAGTGCCATCGGAAAAGCAAAAATTATCTGAATCGGATTCCCATGATATACCGCAAACAAAAGTGACGACAAAAATGCGGACACCTTCACCGGAAAAAACCATTTCATTCTCATATAAACCAGACCACGGAAAATCAGCTCCTCTGCAATCGGAACAACTATGCCAAGCCCCAGTACCTGCACCACGCTTCCGCTTTGCAGCAGACTTTCCTGCACTTCATTGGAAAAATAGTCCTGGATGTGGACAGCCTCCAAGGCTGCGCTCCATGCAAGATTTAAAACGCCTCCGGCCATAAAACAAAATATTCCGAACCAGATTACCCGCTCCCCGGAAAGCTTTTCTGCACTTCTGCCGACTGCATATGCCAAGCTTCGACTTCCGATATTTTTCGCCTCTTTCTCATTCCCTGCTGCCCGAACGCGGTCTTTTCGATACATCTGATACGCCAGCGGAATCGTAATCAACGCTGTCGCCACCGTAGCGGCCGTCGGATCACTGATCTTCATAATGCCCATTGCAAACCCTATTGCAAATGATAGCCCTAAATGGAGTAATACAGGCGTAACTAGGGAAAAGATACTGATTCCTTTTTGCTTCATATTCTGCCTTTCTTTTTACCTTGTTCCTCTATTTCGGGATGACTGGTATTTCCATAGAAGCAATGTGCCAGGCGTCATGATGCCATGCCATCACAAGCTGAGCCGTATTATCTCCCGAAATCACCTGTGTTTCTCCATCTTGCACCATAGTTCCGACCTGCGGCCTTTCGGCATCGCCTTCCTGTGACTCTTCCTCGTCTCCCTGTTCATCTGAAGGCTCCGAAGTAACATTCTCGCGCACGATATACCGGTATGACAATTTCACAGGGACTGTGATCGCTCCGGTCGCTTCTCCCGTAAAAACAGGCGCTCCAAACTGAACCGCAAAATCGGTAATACCTGCACTTTTAAAGACTGCTGAATCTTTATGGAATTCCTGGCCCTGCTCCTTTACAAACAGCTTTGCTTCCTCCAGGCATTCCCCAAGTAGATCTTCCAGATCTTCTGTTTTTTCTCGTGCTGCACAAGAATATAACTGTTTTAAAGCTTTTATACTAAGCTCCTTGCATACATCCTGTGCCGCCTGCCCAAGCGCCATTTTTTCACCGTACTCTGCGCTTCCATCCAAAGGATCTATTGTCCCGTTCACAGAGTCAAACGCAGGATGTCTGATTGCTAGGCTAATACGCCCAGGTAAAAGTGACGGAATCTGGTAGCAGTCGTAGGACGGCAAAACGCCATCCCTTATCAGCCACGATGCATCTGCTTTCCGGCCATCCAGATAAACTTCCGCCCCGGCCGGAACCGTCAATACAAAGTCCTTTACCATACAGTGTCCTGAAAGAACTTTCCACTGATCAAACACGCCAAACAATGGTTCTGCCTGTTTTTTTACTGTGAAGGTTTCTTCCATCTGTACCGCTCCGTCTGCATCTTTAAACTCTGTGCGGTAATCTACATATTCATTTCCGCTCTGATCTCTGCGCTTTTCCGACGCGGTCACATCATAACTGGCGAAAAGGCTGTATTTTTTCTCTGCCAACGCTGTCTCATATTCTTCTGATGTCATTGCCGCATCCTCAGACTGATCGAGCAGAGCATAAGCTTTTTCGCCGCTGTTCTCAATCAGAAGCGCGATATATTTATCCATTGCATATTCCGGCGTACTCTGGCGGTACGCCTGCCATCCTGCCGCACCTGCACCAAACAGGACAATCACAAATGCCAGAACCACTGTTTTTATCAGAACTCTTTTCCATACACTCATGTTTTTACCTCCTAATTTCCTGCAAGCGCTGCTTCATAGTTTAAAATAACCTGCAAGTTCGCTTTCTCATAATCGTTCAGGTAATCAAACATGTTTGCATCAAAATCGTCCGGCGCATACGTCGGCACATACCATGATTTCCCGTTAAAATATTCCTGTATCTCCGGCGTACGGAACATTCGCCCATGAAGCGCAAAAATCTCATTACGAATCAGGCACAGCTCGTCCAGGTTATAATTATACAGCTCGCTCTCATCTATATATCGACTGCTGATTCCCCACAGGATCACATCGTCCGGTGTGGATACCGGAGGCTTTTCAATGATGATATTATCCGAATTACCCGAGCTACCACCAGAGGAATCTCCCGTACTGCCACCACTGCTTCCACCTGAGGAGCCCCCTGTGCTACCGCCCGAAGAGCTCCCAGTATTATCGTTCCAAGTGCTTCCGTCTGTATAGTAATAATATCCATTTCCCGGATCTGTAATCACAATTGATGGCCCAGAGTAATCGTCCCAGGAAGAATTGCCTGCATTTTCGCCCGCATTATCCCAGGAAGAATCTCCTGGATCAGTACCGGCTGTATCGTTGTACGAGCCATTCCCGCCGGAATTGCCTGAACCATCTTGATCCGAACCGCTTCCAGAAGATCCGGCACCATTCCCCACGGAATCTGTCCCATTTTCATTCATCTGCGTGCCATTGCCAATCGGATTTCCATTTGCATCCGTTTCTGTCTGTTTCTCCGTCTCCTTTTTCTCCGGTGCCTCTGTCTCAACACCTTTTATAATATTTCCGGATGCTGTGACGGTAAATGCATCTGTCTCGTATACTCTTTTCTCACTTTTTTCTGGCGGAGCTGTTTCCCTCGTCTTTTCCGGTGTCTGTTCTTCGGACGGCATAACTAAAGATACCATTCCTTTTTCCATCACAAGATTCGCAGTTCCAAACGACGCACCCGCCACCAATACGCAACAGGCCAAAAAGCCACTGTTCCGCTTTATGACATTTCGTTTCCTCTTCATTTTTATACTCATCCCCTTTACGGGGCATCATAACACAGATGTCGAAAAATGTCTACCTACAGGGCTTTACAAGGCATAAACAAGTCTTTATTTTTAACAAGGCTTTGCAGCTAATGTTGTAACATATTCAAAGACTTTTGCTTATTTCATAATTATTTCACAAATCCCCTCTTTCTTTTTCCTTTGCTCCATGATACAATATTGATATGTTACTTTTATATATTTAATGTGATGTTTCGTCATCTATATCTGCTAAACATACAAAATATATCCAACCATACAGGAAAAATGATCATGACCAAATACGAAGCACTTAAAAAATATTTCGGCTACGCTTCCTTCCGCGAAGGTCAGGAAACGATTGTAGATGCTCTGCTTTCGGGCCGCGACGCTATGGGTATTATGCCAACCGGCGCCGGCAAATCACTCTGTTATCAGATCCCGGCACTTTTATTCCCTGGCATTACAATTGTGATATCCCCATTGATTTCTCTCATGAAAGATCAGGTAGCCACACTGAACCAGATCGGCATTCATGCTGCTTATCTGAACAGCTCCCTGACATCGGGCCAATATAGAACTGCTTTGCAGAATCTGGTCCGAGGCCAATACAAAATCGTATACGTAGCCCCGGAACGGCTTTTTACAGACAGCTTTGTTGAGGCTGCACGCAGGATTGATATCTCCATGATCAGTGTAGACGAAGCACACTGTATCTCCCAGTGGGGCCAGGATTTTCGTCCCAGCTACCTCCGTATTCCTGATTTTCTGGAGGATCTTGCGCAACGCCCTGTCATCGGCGCTTTTACAGCCACGGCAACACGTGAAGTACGTGAAGATATCCTCGCCCTCCTTGATTTGCAAAATCCTGCATACATCGTTACTGGATTTGATCGAAAAAATCTGAAGTTTATCGTCCAACAACCCGAAAACAAGCTGCGAACTGTGTTCGAAATCCTCAAATCACGCCAGAATGAATGTGGAATCATCTATTGCCTGACCCGAAAAATTGTAGAAGAAGTCTGCGAAGAGCTGATTCGTAAAGGCTATTCAGCCACAAGGTATCACGCCGGTCTCTCCGATAAAGAACGGCATCACAATCAGGATGATTTTCTATACGACCGAAAACAAATCATGGTAGCCACCACCTGATACGGATGTGGAAACTGCAAACGCCATTCAAGCTCGCGAACAAGAACGCCTCAAACAAATGACCTTCTACTGCTTTACAAACGACTGTCTGCGTGCATATATTCTCCGTTACTTTGTCGAATACGGAGAAGGTTATTGCGGAAACTGTTCCAATTGCCTGACACAGTTTGAAGAAAAAGACATGACAGAAACCGCAAGCAAACTGATCGCATGCATTAAAAACAACCGCCGTGCATATGGCCTTGTCACGATTGCTGACATCGTACATGGCAGTAGAAATACCAAAATTCTCCGTGCACACCTCGATCAAAATCCATACTACGGTTCCTGCAAAGACATTCCCATTTACCTTCTTCGCCAAGTACTGAACAGCCTTGTCATACACGGAAACCTTAAAATTTCCGACGGCGAATACCGCGTTTTGGAGTTTTTTCGGACCAAACGCTTACACAAATGTGTATTTTGCTGCCTAAAACAAAAGAAGAAATGATGTCTATCTCTGGTATCGGTGAAATGAAATATGCCAAATACGGCGACCGTTTTCTTTCTGTAATACAGAACAGATGAAATAAAATTCTTTTCTCCTATCGAAAAAACAGAGGGTACATCCAAAATGTTCCCTCTGCTTTTTAACAGACTGCTTTCCTTTTATCCTTTTCTGATCCACTCACAGTTATTCCGTCTAATTCATGTTATCCGGATACAAGAGCTCTTCCATACGACTATCTTCCAAGTCATATTCCTCATACAACGCTTTTCTTACCCTTTCATCCTGAACTGCCCGTTTCAGATCATCCATTCTTCCATCACCAAGGAGTAATTCTGTCAACGCTGCAAAAAGCTTTTCTCCCTCCTGTCGCCCCTCCCTTATTCCTTTCTTTCTACCTTCCTTTATTCCTTCTTTTATGCCCTTTTCTCTTCCTTCTTTTATCCCTTCTTTTATCCCTTCTTCTCTTCCTTCTTTTATACCCTTTTCTCTTCCTTCTTTTATACCCTTTTCTCTTCCTTCTTTTATACCCTCTTCTCTGCCTTCTTCTATTGCCCCTTTTCGTGCCAGTTCCATCTGTCGCTGTTCATCGTATTCAAATATACTCACTTTTAACACCTCCGCCCTGTTTTTCCTAAAAAAGTCTGACAACACATCCTCTTCTATACACGCTTCGATTGCCAAATCAACTGCTTCAGAAAACGATTGATTCTGGCCATACTTGCGTACTTTATCTACAAAAACTGCATAATCGGACAGCAGCTTGCATCGTTCCATGAGCAACTTATTACAGCCAGCGTTAATATTCCACACTTCGGTTCTCAATTCTAACGCCGGAATTTCTGTTTTTGTTGCAAAAGCATCTGACAATTTTAGTTCAAACCGCTCCGGCAATTCCTCTTTCCCATTATAAAACACAACAAACCTTGCCTCTGGGATTTTTACTATCCGTGGTCCATAAAGGTTCTCATCTCTTGTCAAACCTGAATATAAACTGCTCACATAAAATAAATTTCTAAGCGGCATGTTCGGGTTATTGGTCGATTGATGCTCATACAAATTTAAGTGATCATACAAAAGAAAAGAAACGTCGTTTTTCATCCCAAGATACACCGCATTTTCCAGTGTCGTTACCACCAACTCCTCTGGCTCTTGATAATCGGTTCCATTCATTGCATTATACAGCTGCAACAGACTTTCCTTCTCTTTGAAAATCATGCGAAAAACACGATCTTTGTATGCGCGCAAAGGTACAACCGCCCTTTCGCTGCACTCCTGATTTTGATAATCAATTTGGTTCTGTCGTAACTCATATCCATTTTCTTTTCTTAAATCCCTGTTTTCTTTCATTCAATGTCCTCCTTTTACTTTCTGAGAGGACTCTGTTTTTGTGAAATCCTCTCTGCATTTTTTTGAATCAGCATCAAGAATTTCTATTTCTGCAGAACGCAATAGAAAAACAGAATGGCATTTGCCATTAAGAACTATAAAGAAATACAATGCTTGATAAAATTATAACATCCAGTACGATATCTGTCATCTTCTTTTCAAAATCTTCGCAGTCTTTTCTGTCGTCTCAACTGTGAGCCATAACAAAATTGTTCTTGCTACAGCAAACAATCTCTTATAAATACAATCTTATTGCTGCCTTTTGACCACCGGAATCCATACCTCATACTGCGCATTTTGTGGATCTGGATTCAAATAAACCTCAATATCCGGAGCATTCGCATATTCATATCCGGAAGCCGGCAACCACTCTGTAATTATGCGTCGCTCCAATTCTTGCACAGACTGGTTGGTTCCTGTACCGGAAAAAATTGCCCAGGTAGATGCCGGTACAACGTATTCTTCAAATTCACCGGTTGCCTGTGTACTCGAAACGGCAATAAAATATTTCCACTGTTCGGTGTCATTACAAGCACTGACGCCCAAAAGTCCCATAGGAAAAACATCCATCAATCCTGCCAGCTTCTGAATTGTTCCGTCTGCCACAGCCTTCTGCCACATATCTGGTACAACTGCAAAATTCTGTTCAATTTCCTGCTGAAGCGGCCTTGACACACCGACAATCCGAAAAGCATCCTTTGTTTCAATCCGATAGTTCAACTCCGCAGCGCCTTTTACAGCAATGCTAAAAACTATAGGAGAAAAAGACTTCACAGACACCCCTTCGTTTTTTACACAGGATGGAGCGATCCCATGAAAAGCCTGAAACGCTCTGTTAAATGCAGTCGGCGAATGATACCCATATTTTTCTGCAACATCAATAATTTTTTCATTTCCCCCCTGCAGATCTACAGCTGCCAGCGACATTTTCCGTCTGCGAATGTATTCTGCCAAAGTGATACCCGCCATATAGGTAAACATTCTTTGCATATGATACGCCGAGCAACAGGCTATCCGCCCAAGTTGTGCATAATCAATCTCATCTGTCAGATGCTCCTCAATATAATCCATACTCTGGTTTAATTTTTCAACCCATTCCATCCGTCTCTCTCCTCCTATATAAATTCAACGCATTTATACCAACATTTTCTTTATTATAAAGCATTTGCCCGAAATTTGCCTCTCTATTCTTGCACAAAAAAGAGAGTTTTTTCTACCTTGTGGAACCGGATTTTGACAGTCTACATGCTATCATAGTACTTAAAAATGTAAGTATCCCCAAACTTAAAAGAATCGCTCCACTTCGTCTTTCCTCCACATTGCCACTTCTCATTTCTCCCTGCTGCCTGTGATCCGGAAAAGTTTCTTTCGTCCATTGATTTGTATTTTCCGCATCCCCTATCTCTTCCTTTTCCAATTCTTCCTTTTCCTTTATTGTATTCCCGGCACTTTCCCCATCTATGTTTTTTTCATCACTGCTTCCTGTTCCACTGTTCTTTTCTTCTGCGTTATTGTCTGTTGCAGCAGTCCGCCTTCTTTCCTCTTCTTCTCTGGCGCTTGGCCTGACCTTCTGGTAATTCCCAGCTTCCTCCTTCTTTTCTCCAACATATACCGGTATTTCTTCACTCCAGTACTCATTCCCCGACAAATCGCGTAAAAACACCTGATAAGTCTGCCAGTATTCCGCTTTCTCTACCTTTATTTTCAAGGGGCTGTCATTTTTCCCGACCTCTTCACGCAGCAGTACACTGTTGTGATAAATCCTGATCACATCCATTCCTATATTATCATGTGGTACAATGCAAGCTGTTATTTCTTTTGCTTCATACACTTCCCCTGCCTCTAACCCAGTCACCGTGCAAGTCGGTGCTGTCCAGTCAAGCGCAAAAGCCAATCGTTTTCCCTGTATTCCCGTATCGCTCACATTTTTTGCCCGATCGCTTGAAGAGAGCAGTAATTCATATACTCCTTCTTTTTTAAAATATCCGGCCGGAATTGTGTATTCATAACGTTTCCAGGTCTCACGGCTTCCCTGCATTGTAACATGATAATCCTGGCCCCGTATGAGCTTATGCAGTTCGCCGTCACACCGGCAAAAAATCTCGGTTCCACTCACATAGTCTATATTTGTCTCATATAAAACAATATCTTTGGGTTCTGAAAGATAATAATGTCCCAACTGCTCTCTCGTATCTTTGGAAAGATCGTATACAGAACCGAAACGATTCACAGAAAAATCAAAGCTCTTTTTCGTTTTATTCCCTGATATGTCTTCTGCAAAAACCTCCATTTGATAGACATCATCGTAACTTTTCTGTTTGGGAAAATCAAAATATTCCATTACAGCACCTTCCCGGTTTTCCGATTTTTCTCTCACAGAAGGCATCTTTCCTCCATTTCTTCCTTGAATGCTGATTTTCATAGAACCCGCCTTATAATTGACATCCTGGCAAGATATTTTAATATTCACTTTCCCCGCATTTGCTGTCTCTGCCCCTACACCTTCGATCAGAATCTCCGGCGCTGTCCGATCAACACAAATCATATCGCTTTCCGAAAATGCGAGATTTCCCACCTGGTCTTCCGTTCGAACATATACGCGATATGTTCCCTCCTGATCAATCAAAACCTCTTCCCCATTTCGACACGGGTACCATGTGATCGAATCCGGCTCTTCCAGAACTTCCCCGTCTTTGCTGCAACGTATTACTGTATAATCAGAATTTTTCAGTCCGCTTTTTCCATCCGGTGCAATCAATATCATCGAACGAGCTGCCTGCGCCGTATAAACAATTCCTTCTTCCCGGATACCAGGCAGAAAAACCGCTGCCTCCGGTGCTTCTCCGTCCACATAATAAGCTTCCTTCTGAAGTGCTGATTCTTCTGTAACATTTCCTTCCTGATCCGTCTTTTGCAGTCGAAATGTCAGAGTTCCGTCCTCCCGGATATTCATTCGGCTGGCTCCACGGCCATAACCACCCGATTTTGTTTCCACATAGAGATTGCTTCCTGCTCGTACCCACAGCCGATCATTTGCATCTCGATACCAAGCATTCTGTTCTCCCCGTATCTCATATTCTTTCCCACGTTGTACTTTTTGCGGCTGTTTCTCTGTTTCAGTCTGCCTGGCTGTTTCTTGTTCCGGTTCTGTACCTGATTCATTTTCTACAGATTCCTCCGTTCTGTTTTCTGTTTCGCTTTCGTTTTCCGTTACAGTTTCCGTTTCAACCTCACTTTCCCCTTCTTCCGATGCAACCTCTGTTTCAACAACGCAGCCTTCTTCTGTTGTAGCTTCTGTTTCAACCTCACTTTCCCCTTCCAGTACAATCTCTGTTTCAACAACACAGCCTTCTTCTGTTGTAGCTTCTGTTTCAACCCCACTTTCCCCTTCCGATACAACCTCCGTTTCAGCTTCACTTCCTTTTTCTGATACAGTTTCTGTTTCAACCTCACTTTCCCCTTCTGGTACAACCTCTGTTTCAATTCTACCTTCTTCTTCCGTTATAGCTTCTGTTTCTCCCTCACTTTCCCCTTCTGGTACAACCTCTGTTTCAACTCCACTTCCTGCTTCCGTTACATCTTCGGTTTCAGCTTCACTCTTCTTTTCCGTTACAGCTTCCGCTAGTTTCGATTCCGTCTCAGTCTCGCTTTCTGACTCATATTCTAATTGGTACACGCTATCCCTTTTTTCCACAATACCCTGAAATTCTTTTTCTGTCATTCCACCAAATGCAAACGTAGATCGGTATTCCGGACAAAAAAAACGGCCGGTACAAAGCAAAAAGATAGTCAGAATCAGAGATAACAAAATTCCTGCCATCCAATATACTTTCTTTTTTCTTTGATTGTCCCGTCCACTCGTTATTACATTCTTGTTGACGTTCTCTTTCTGATCTTCTCCGTCCCTGAACCTGTTTTCTCCTTTCTCAATTTCGTTGCGATCTCTCCATTTACTACTCTTGTCTTTTCCAATACAACTATTTTTCAAATACAGTACCCCCTATTCTTTCATAAACTCGCATAATTGAGACCCTTGCCTCGTTGCACTGTTCCTTTTCCTTCTCCAGGTCTGTTGCTTCCATCTCTTTCCCCGTTCTCTGAAAAAAGTTTTCTAATAATTCCAATAATTTTTTCACTGTCTCGTATGATTCCCCTGATTCATAAATCTCCTGCATATGAAACAGCATGCAGCCAAGCAGCTCGTCTGCAACATGAAGCTGCACGCCACGGCCCTCCTTTTCCAGGGAATCCAAAGCCCAGAGTCTCTTCAAATCTTCCCAATAACTACTGTATTTCGCTCCCATAAAGCCCTCTGCATCCCTTTTTCCCAGCCTCTCGTAATAACCGCTGATTTCTGCATGAATCTTTGCTGATTCCAGCCATGCGGACTCTTGCTCGCATGCATCCTTGTTTTCTTTCTGTTCTCCTGATTCTACTTGCTTTCGTTGCAGATCCACCGCTGCTTCAAACCAATTTGCCGCGGCCCGTTTCCCTCCGGTTCCGCTATAGAAATACCAATAAAGCATTCCCATGCGATATGCCAGTTCCCGGTATGCCGAATTGTTCGTACTTTTCTGATATTCCAAAAAAGTCCATTCTTCTCCGGGCAGTACTGTGTAAATCAGTTTTCTTACTGCTTCCTCCTCCCCTTCATCAAAGATATAATCACTCCCGATCCGTTCAAGCAGCAGAAAACACCACTCGTTTCTACCGGGACATAGCTTCACTGCCTCCTCAAAACATCCCACTGCCAGACTAAAACCAAGCGCCTCTGACCGTTCCAAAAGAAGATCATACTTCTTCCTGTTCTGCCGGACGGCGATCTCCGAAAACATCCCGGTATACAGCAGATGGCTCCATGCAAATCCCAGTACTACAGCCAAAAATACTACCACGCCAATACTCTTTTGCATCCGCCTGTACCAGTGGTATCGGAGTCTCACAAGCGCAAACGCTTTCTGAACTTCCTGAAAATCAGTAAAACGTCCCTCTGGTTCCGGAGACAGACACCTCTCCACAATCTGTCTAACCCCTCTCTTGCACCTCTTCTGCCACGGCGAATTCCATTCCATTTTTTTCGTTTGGGCCACTACAGGCCGTTTTTCGCACAAATAAAAATATAAAAGTGCCCCATAACCATAAATATCCGCCCGCACATCAATTCTTTTTCCCTGTTGTTTCTGCTCAGGCGCAGCAAAACCTGGTGTACCATAATGTCCCTGCGTCTCTCCCCAGGCTTCTAAAATTGCCGCACCAAAATCAATCAGAACCAAACTTCCATCCTGCCGTAAAAGTACATTTGTTGGCTTAAGATCAAGATGCAAAATCGGACACGGTCTTGTATGTAAATAGATCAATATCTCTGAGAGCTGACGGGCAATAGAAAAAAACTGTATCATGGACCGCTCTTCACAAGGTATCTCAGAGATATTTCTTCCGTTGATATATTCCATAATCAACCAAATTTGTTGTTCACCAATACAGATATCCAAAACCTGTGGTAAAGCAGAATGTCTGAGCCTTTTAATCAGCATCAGTTCCTGTAGGCGTCTTTGCGAGTTTTCGGTCCGAAAGCATTTGGCAGCACGCATTTGTTCTGTCGGCTTGTGAAATACAAGATACACCGTGCCGTCTCCGCCTCTGCCAATTTGTCTTATTTCTCTGTAATCTCTGTTGATAAAAATTTTTTCACATGACAAGCTGTCGTTTCTCATCTCCTGTCTGTATGGGATTTTCTTGCGAATGATAAAGTAAATGAAATAAATGATTAAGATGCTCAGAAGTTTTTAATGGCATAACAGTAATTATAGAAATGCCAAAATGATATTTGAAAATTGACCTGTATAAGATTTTGTTTGTTTAAATTCGACTTATTCTTATATGTTTTGTGACATTTTATCACATTGTTAGTTGTGTGTCAAGCAGTGTTTTCATACGGATTCTTATCATATTTTCATACAGATTTTTACCATACGTTTTTATAACAGATCATTTATGTTATAGAAGCAATCACAGCTCACTGTAACACTTATTCTAAACTCACGGTAACATTCCTTACAAATGACGATTGAATTTTCTGTTGTTTCACGGTATAATTGGGCCTAATGTGAGCACCCAAAAGTAAGATATGCACTGAAAAAATTGAGTTTACCAGGAGGTATTTTTATGTTATCCATTTGTGGTACCGATTGTTGCTGTAAATGTAATAAAAAAGAAGAATGTGGCGGCTGCATAAAAACAGACGGACATCCTTTTGGAGGAACCTGCATCGCCGCTGAGTACATAAAACAGACAGACCTTGAGGCATTCCAGATTTACAAAAATATTCTGATCCATGAATTCAACTCACTCGGAATTCAGAATCTGAAAATAAATGATCTGTATCTGCTGAATGGTTCTTACATCAACTTGGAGTACCATCTTCCGAGCGGGCAGTCGGTTAAATTGCTTGAAGATAACAACGTATATCTTGGAAATCAAGTGGAAATCCCCGGCCAGGACAGATGCTACGGCTTAGCTGCAGATCATCACTATCTTCTTGTATGTGAATACGGATGTGAGGGGAAAGATCCTCAGATAATCCTCTACAAAAAAAGATCGTAGATATAAATTATCAGAAGCATTCTCTGAAGTATTTCCAGATACATATCCCCTCTTGGTTATCTATAGCTCTATTCTAATACCCATATTGCTTTGCATATTTCCTGAACATTCCTGTTGCCAGAGCGAATGCCATAAGCTCTGCTGCAGGTGTGGCCAGCCACACACCATGCACGCCAAAAATCATCGGCAATACCAGCATCGCTATCATCATGAACACAAAAGACCTCGAAAATGCAAGTAGAGCTGAAATTTTACCGTTCGAAAGCGCTGTAAATAATCCGCTGGCAAAAATATTAAAGCCAATAAAAAGCAAAGCTACGGTACAAATCCGATTCCCGGTTACTGCCAGATCATACACCGGATTTTGCGAGGCGGCAAATACCGACACAAGTGGCCGGGTAAAGAAAAAAGAGAAAGCGGCTGTCAAAAAAGAAAAAACAGCAATGACTTTAAGGCTGACTGCAACCAGCTTCTTCAATTTTTCCCGATTCTGTTCCCCGTAATAGAAGCTGATCATAGGCGCAACTCCATACGAATAACCTGTGTACAGAGAACTTGCAAACATCAGTACATACATGATGATTGTAACAGCAGCAACTCCGTCTTCCCCCGCATAATGAAGCATCGTCCAGTTGAACATCACAGTAATAATCCCGGTGACAAGTGCGGTCGCCATTTCAGAACAGCCATTGAAAGCCGCTTCTGCGAGAACATGGAATCGAATCTTTGGTTTCTTAAAATGAAGAAGGCTGCTTTTTCGCTTAAAAACAAATACCCCAACCACTGCCGTTACAGAATATCCAAGCCCTGTCGCAACAGCCGCACCACCAATTCCCGTTCCAATCCAGGCAAGAAACACAAAATCGAGCACAATATTTAAAATGCCGCCCGCCACAGAACATCCAAACGAAAGAGCTGCCTTTCCGCCTGCAATCATATAAAGGGTAAAATTATTCATAAGCAGAATCGGAACTAGAAACAACAGGTAATGTCCCAGATATTCTACGCAATACGCCCGTACCTCTGCCGACAAATCCATGCCTGCAAAAACAGGCTCCATCACCAGATATCCAAGCACACACATCGCCAAACCTGCTATTACATTTACCAAAATCAAAAATGTAAAATCTTCGCGTGCTTCCTTTTCCTTTCCTGCTCCTGCCTTTCTCATGATCACTGCGCTGCCTCCCGTGGCAAGCATTGTCGATATGGCAGTCACAAGCTGCACAACCGGTGCGGTCAGATTAATGGCAGACAAAGCAGCCGTTCCGATCAGATTTGCGACAAACAGACCATCCACCATCGTATAAAACGCCATAAATACCGTCATAGCTATCGTAGGAACCGCGAACTTTAGAATGTTTTTCAATGTCACAGGCTTTACATATATATTTTGCTTTTCCATAAATTCATTTCCTCCTGTCTTGCATTTATCTCCTGTATCGCGTATCATAGACCATACAGTTACTGTACAGTCAAGAGTTTTTTTATTTTTCAGATTTAAGTTCAATTCAGAAAATTCAGGAGGTGCAGAGTCAAAATGAAGGAAAAAAACAAGCTTCTCACAATTGGCCAGTTTGCAGCGCTCCACGGCATCAATAAAAAAACGCTGATGTGGTATGATGAAATCGGCCTCTTTGGCCCAGCTGTTGTTCATCCGGAAAATGGATACCGCTATTACAGCTACCGGCAAAGCGCTCTACTCGAAACGATTCTTTTACTGCGTGAGCTGGATGTATCAGTAAACGAAATACAAGAATTTATGAAAAACCGATCTGCCCAAACCCTGAAAGATCTGCTGGAAGAAAACATAGCCGGACTGGACCTCAAGATCAACCATCTGGCCGCTGTCCGGAAAACATTATGCAATTATCGCCAGAATATGGAAACGCTGCTGGCTGCCGATTTATCTGAAATTACCCTAATTACCAAAGAGGACTGCTGCCTTGTAACAGTAGAAATTGATAAAGAGTTCTCCTACGACGACCAAGTAGAACGGGTTCTGGCGGAAACACAGAAATATCACCTTCGCCGTCTGCACGACGCCTCCTACGGAACGATGATATCTGTTGAAAACCTGTATCAAAAAAACTATGACGATTATTCCGCACTCTTCATTCAGATTCCTTTTTCCGTACAAAAAAAGGGGCTGCACATACAGCCCCGCGGAACCTATATAAAAGCATTTTACAAAGGAGACTGGACAAAAATGTCCACAAAATATGAAGAAATTTTCGATTATGTACAAAAACACAACCTTGAACTGACTGGGTTTTCGTATGAAATGATTATCAATGGAAACGTTACGGATCAACCGGAAGCTTCTGTGATACAAATCGAAATTCCGGTGCGCTGCAAAGCTTAAATCTTCTCAAATTCATTCTCGTATAAGCTCATGCACCAGCCCGGAGATATCACCGATACGTGTGATTGCCGCCCCATTATCCTGCACATCATTGCTCATGACACACAGAACATAGGCCGTCCCACCATCCTCCACAACTGCAATATCGTTTTCCACATAGTCACCATAATCACCTGCAAGCTCTCCCGTCTTATTTGCCACCGATGCGAAGGTTCCGGAAAGACCGGCTGGAATTTTATTCCGCCGAGTCTGATTCTGCAGGTAAACGTACATTTTTGCAGAAGCCTCCGCATTCACGCAGGTACCGTTGTAAATGCTTTCGAGCAATCTGCAACAATCGTCGGTTGAGGTATAATTGTCATCCGACGGATTTTCATCCAGAAATTTTCTGCCCAAGTGAGTACCCGTATATCCATTTTCCTCACAGAACTGATTTACGACTGCCATCCCGGCCTGTGCATCCCCGTTGCCGAGACGCTCAATCAGAAGATTTGAGGCATCATTATCGCTCACTGTAATCATATCTGTAATTTTCTGTTTCAGCTCACCTTCATACGACTCTGGAAAACTGATCTGCCGCTCCTCTGATTCAGGATAACAAATCCTGTCATAGATCGCAGCCATAATAAATACCTTGATAATGCTGGCTGATTTCAGTTTCTGGCTTCCGCCAATGCTTCCTTTCGCTCCTGTTTCAAAATCCTGAATGCTGACAGACCACTTTTCCCCCTGTGCAGTGGCCGGAGTAATGAGTTCTTCTTCCAGACGCTTCACAACTTGATCCATTTTCTTCTGACTTTCCTTGGAGACCTCTTTTTTCTTCAGGCCTTTTTCCGTGAAATATCGGTCAATGCCGTCCGCAATACCGGTTGCCATAAGTGGCTGAACCGTGACGTCTGCCATACGCTGATCGTCTTCCTGATTTGTCATAAAACCCATTTCAAGAATCATAACCGGCAGCTTGCTCCAGTTGATTCCGGTCATATTGTCATAATACTGGACCCCAAGTGAAGAAAACGATGCCTTTTCACAGTACCCATTTAAGATACACTCTGCCAAAAGATAGGAATCAGCAGCCAGATCTCCGATGTATGGATTAGAAGCAGACGGTACCATGGCCAGCGCACCGCTGACACTGGAATCATCCGAACCATTTGCATGAATCCGGACATAAATGTCACCGCCCTTGTCGTAGGCCATCAACGCTCGCTCGGAATTGCTGATCGCCGCATCATGATCCTCCCGTGTAAGGATTACCTCATAGCCTCGCTTTTCCAGCTCCTCTTTCAACAATAAAGAAATCTCCAGATTCAGCTCATACTCTGCCTTGCCACTGAACGGACTCTGCGTACCGGTACTCGCTTTCGCTTTCATCTCAGAAGAACCCGGACCATTTGGTTCCGTATCGCTCATATTCACCCAGCTCCCCTGATGGCCCGGATCAATTGCCACAACAAGCTTTTCTGCCAACTCAGTTTCTGTCACGAAATCCCCTTCCGTCTCCGGATCTCTCTCCGTTTCCGACTTGGTTTCTGATTCAGCGTTCATCTGTGCCTTGTTTTCTGTACCTGCTTCAGACTCCACCCCTTTTTGACTTTTCGGAGAAGCCGTTCCCAGCTTTGCGCCGCTCTTTGTGTCTTTTGACTGCGAATTTGTATCGTCAGTCTCTGATATGTTTCCTGATTGTAGCTCCTGCTCCTTTTTCGCACGTTCCGAGCTTTTCCGGCTATTCTCCTGCCGCAGCACCATCATTCCAAGAATCCCGGCACAGAACATCAGTACAAGAACCAGAACCGTCAATCTTTTTGTCTGAAAAAACGTTCTCTTTTTTCTATCCCTTTTCATCTAGTTATTCCCCTGTTCCTTTCTGATTTACACTGTTTTTTATCCTTCACATATCCACTGCAAACAAAACCTTTTCCATGTCAAACTTCCGGATTATTGCCAAATCATTTGAAAAGAGGTTCTCCTCACTGCAAAAATTATACCGCCGGAAGTTTTCTGTCAGTATAGCACAGAATCCCTCCGGCGGCAATTTACCAAGCCAATTTAAGAAAAACCAAAAGAAACCTTAAAATATTTTTTATCTTGTCATAAAATTTCAGAAGAAATCTTCTCCTTGCAGTGCATCATACCCTTCCTCACCCGTACGCACCTTTATAACATTGGCAACATGATATATGAAAATTTTTCCGTCACCGATATGACCAGTATACAATGCTTTTTTGACCGCCCGAATCACCGTTTCCGGTGCGACCTTGCTCACCACGACATCCACCTGAATCTTTGGCAGCAGATTCATATCCATTGCAACTCCGCGGTAATATTCTGCTTTTCCCTTTTGAATACCGCACCCCAGCACGTTCGTGACCGTCATTCCCGTAACACCGATCTCATTCAGCGCCTCTTTCAGATCATCAAATTTGCTTTGTTTCGCAACGATTGTTATTTTGGTCAGTTTTGTATCGCTTGCCATCGTCTCTGTAGGAAATTTTATCTGTACCGGAACTGCGTCATCCACAGGGACTGCTTCTTCCAGTGCCTCTGTCCGTGATGGTTCCGATACACCGCCGAAGTTATTGATACTGGAACTCAGGGCAAAATCAGCATAGGCTGAAGCAAGGCCATGCTCGTGAACATCCAGGCCATCCACCTCTTCTGCCACTGACGCACGGAGCCCGATTGTATGCTTTAACACCATAAAGATCACGGTCATGGTCACAACCACCCATACAATTACAGAAACAACGCCAAGCGCCTGAATACCAAAGAACTGAAAACCGCCTCCATAAAACGCGCCGAGCCGCTCGCCGCTGCCAAAATCATAAAATGCAAACAGCCCGGTCAACAATGTTCCAGTTGCACCGCAAATTCCATGTACGCCTACCGCACCTACCGGATCATCCACCTTCAGTTTTTGATCTACAAATTCAATTCCAAACATCACTGCAAAACCAGCTACTATACCAATTACCGCTGCGCCCGTCGGCGTCACCGTGTCACACCCGGCCGTAATCGCAACAAGTCCTGCAAGTGCTCCGTTTAATGTCATAGAGACATCCGGCTTTTTATAACGCAGCCAGGTTAAAATCATAACCGTTACCGTTGCCATTGCCGCCGCAAGATTTGTCGTATAGAATATCCTGGCTGCATTTGCAGCTCCCTCGCCTGACAGGGCCAGTGTGGAACATCCATTAAATCCAAACCAGCAGAACCACAGAATGAATACCCCAAGCGCTGCCAGCGTCATACTGTGCCCGAGAATTGCATTTGGATTCCCTTTTTTATCATACTTTCCAATCCTTGGTCCCAGGATTGCCGCACCGATAAACGCTGCTACACCGCCTACCATATGTACTGCCGTGGAGCCTGCAAAATCATGGAAACCGAGCGATGACAGCCACCCGCCGCCCCAGATCCAATGCCCGGAAACCGGATACACAAACAGACTGATCAACGCACTGTAAATACAGTAAGATGAAAATTTTGTCCGCTCCGCCATCGCACCAGAAACGATTGTCGCGGAGGTCGCACAAAAAACAGTCTGAAAAATCAGCGTTGCAAAATCATCTGTACTCAGACAGAACAGATCAATTTTTCCAAATAACGGCGCCGTGTTGCCAAACATAATACCAAAACCTACAAGCCAGTAAATCGGCGTCCCGATGCAAAAATCCATCAGGTTTTTCATAATGATATTGCCGGCATTTTTGGCCCGTGTAAGACCTGTTTCCACCATCGCGAACCCTGCTTGCATGAAAAATACCAGAGCCGCTCCTATGAGAATCCAGCCAGTATCAACACTACCTGCCAAAGCCCTTAATTCATCCATAATCTTCTCCTCCTCTTTACCAAATCCTAACATCAGTAATCATCAGGGACGCGCATCCTTGCAGCGAAAAAGGCACTGTGGATGTACCACAGCGCCTTCGCTTGATTGACAGTAGTTTACACCTGTATTTACGGTCTGTCAACAAAATCTATAAATTTTTTCTTACATCTATCATTCTAAAATCTTCTTCAGCTCGTTTACATTTGCCACAATCTGATCTGGCCGACCCCCATGGGAAAGCAGAAATTCCCGGCTGCGAAATCCCCAACTCACCAAAATGCCATCCATTCCGGCATTCTGAGCCGTCATGAAATCTACATCGGAATCTCCTACGTACACAGCGCGCTCCCGCTCTACCTGAAGTTCCTCCAAAGCCTGCCATACCGCATCAGGAAATGGCTTTCTTCTGCAACCTTCCCGCTCTCCAATCGCAGCGGCAACCAGATCGCCAAAATACACATCGCGCAGTTTTTTGACTGCAAAATCGGCCTTATTGGAGACGATGGCCACCTGATAGCCTTCTTTATGAAGATAATCCAAAAGTGACATCACGCCGGGATATGGCTCTGTCTCATCCATACAATGCTTACCATAGTACTCGCAAAAAAATGTATACACCTCATCAAAATGCGGATTGTCCAATCCGTCCGGCAGCATTCTCTCGATCAGTTTACGAATGCCGTTTCCTACAAAACCACAGATCTCATCCAGCGTATAGCTCCCAAATCCGTACCTGCCAGCCGCTGCATTTGCTGCGTTTGTCAAATCAGCCAACGTATCAAGAAGTGTTCCGTCCAAATCAAAAATTACCGCGTCATACCGTCTGTTCATGCTCTCTTTCCTTTTTACAACAAATTCGATCACCCATGCCATTTATTGTAATGCAAAGCAACTGGATTTTCAACCTCTCTTTCGTTTTTCACGATGCCTTCGCATATACAGCGTCTTCTTTTGTCACCTGCAATGCTTCATCACAAACCTGTAACTCTGCTTTACATGCCGCAGGCTCATATGCTCCTCCTGAAGCCCCCCGCAACATACGCCACACTTCATCAATACCTGTCATACCGGCAGCTGTCACCACGGTAAACATAAACCACAGGACTACTGCGACAAACCCTGCAAGTAAAGCGGAACAGGCAAAAGACCGTATTCCAAACACCCAAAACGCCAAAAGCTCTTCCAGCACCCCGGCCAGTGCACATACTACCTTTCCTCTCGCGGTAAGTTCCCTGTATATTCTCTGCGTTTTCATTCCCCTTACTCCCCGTTTCCTAAATTTATAACTCGAATACTTGTTCGCAAACATTTGTTCTTTTCGTATTTTACTACACATGTTTCGACATTGCAACCCTTTTTTCGAACATTTATTCGAAATCATAAAATTATTCTTTTGCTCTATCCAAACAATTTTATGCTATACTTATCCGTATAAAAAACAGGCAATTTCCGAAACTACTCTCAGGATCAGAAGCAACTGCCTAATCCATTTAAAAACCGAAAAGGAGAAATATCCCTTGAAATCCACAGACACATTCAGTCAAAAAATACACCTGAAGCTCACCGCACCGACAGAGGAACGCCCGGAAGGCGACCGTGAACGCATTCTTGCCGGACTGGAACAAGCAGGCTATTATCCTGCGCGCATGACGCTGCACGTACTGCGGATGCTCTATCCGCTTGCCCGCAACAGTTCCTGGGACATCACAGTCACTGCAATCTGGCAGGAACACGAGTACCTTATTACCAATATAGAAAGCGGCGACACAACACAGGCCCATTACGGCCTTGCCGTCGATCTTGGCTCTACTACGGTAGTGATGCAGCTGATTGACCTAAATACCAGCCAGGTTCTTGCAGAATCGAAGCTTATGAACGGGCAGATTGCATTCGGGGACGACATCCTGACGCGCATCATCTATGGAAAGGACGACCCGGCACGCCTTCAAGAAATTACCAGGGCAACCTGTAATACCTTTTCAGCCTTATTGGAACAGATTGAAAAATCCTCAGGTATCCCGGCAGCCTCCTGCCCGATGATGATTGTTTCCGGAAACACGACAATGGTGCATTTCCTTCTGGGGCTCAATCCCTGGACTGTTTTTTCTTCTCCCTATGCGCCGGTTGCGTGCGATCCCGGTTTCTTTACCGGTACCGAAATCGGCCTGCCCTTCCCCGGCATTGTTTATTTTGTTCCGGCAATTGCCAATTATCTGGGAGGAGATATCACAAGTGGGCTTTTGATCACAGATTTCTATAAAAAAGACGGTCTTTCTATCTTTTTTGATATTGGGACAAACGGAGAACTCGTGCTTGGCAACAGCAGTTTTTTGCTCGCCGGCGCCGGCGCCGCAGGACCTGCTCTCGAAGGCGGTATCAGCAAGTATGGCATGCGTGCCCTTCCAGGCGCCATTGATACCGTAAAAATTGACGGAGCTTCCATCTGCTGTACGACAATCGGAAACACAAAGCCAGTCGGAATCTGCGGCTCCGGCATCATTGACCTGATCGCACAGATGCGTTTAAATGGCTGGATTGATGTCTCCGGAATTCTAAATCCTTCGGCCTCTGACCGCATTGTCTGGTTGCCGGAAACAGAAGAATATGCCGCAGTCTACACACTCCAGGAAGAATCTGCCAACGGACAGATGCTTTATTTTTCCCAGACCGATATCAGACAGTACCTTGACACGAAAGCCGCCGCCTATACCATGATTGACTGTCTGCTGGAAAATGCCGGTTTTACACCAAAAGATTTGACTGCCTTTTATACCTCCGGTGCATTCGGTACCTATGCAGATCTCGAATCCGCCATCACGGTCGGCATTTTCCCGGATCTGCCCCGCGAAACCTTCCACTGCCTGCAAAACAGCTCCCTCGCCGGAGCAAGAGAGCTGCTGTTACACAAAAGCCGTATAGAAGATATCCGCTACTTCCAACAGACGATTTACTATATTCAGTTTGGTTCCATGCCGGATTTCCTTCTGAAAATGCAGGCTGCAAAATTTATCCCTCATACGGACATGCAACAGTATCCCAGTATTGCCGCAAAACTTTTACAGAAGTCATCCTAGTACCTGCGTTCCTGCTCTGGTGCACAACAAACTCAGTCTTTTTCATACCCGTTTTTCCGGTATGCAAGCAGGAATACAAGGACCGCAATCACAAGCTCGCCGATCAGCACAGCAGTCTGAAATGCATCGAGGTGGTACACACGCCCCTGTGCGATTTCACCTGCTGCCTCGCTCAAAACCCCGGTAAACAAATATCCGGTAATTTTTTCCAGTCCTTCGATCAGGCCTGAAAACAGCGGAATCAATGTAAATACAAACAGAACCGGCATACACAGCATACTCGCACTCATCTGGTTTTTCGAATATATACCGATAATCATGCCAATCACGCAGCTTGTTGCAGCCCCTATCACAGTAATTACAAAATAAATCGCAAGCCCGGCGCCGCTTACCGTGCATCCTGTGATTGGCAAAATCAGCAGATTCACCCCCACAGTCAGCAAAAGCGGTACCAGGATCGTCCCTGCAAAATATTCTCCGCCGGTTACAGATGCCGTCATCAGGACACGAAGCGTATGTTTCTCTTTCTCTTCTGCTATGAGTGAGGACACCATTGCAACGCCATTCATACACATATTCAATGAAATGCCAAGTACCAGAAGACTGGCAAGCGCCTCCGGGTGAATGGTTCCGTCCGATTTGTCCTGGTAAATAAAACGCATCAAAAGCACCAGGCCGATCGTCATGAACGGTCCGGTCAATACCGCCATATTGTGCACAAGCGCCTCATATTTGATCGCAGCAACTGCCCACGTCTTTTTTATCGCCTTCATCGTACCACTCCTTTCCTGCGGGTTTCCCCTGAATGTTTCTGGTTATTTCCCTGATCTACATTCAGGCGGTAACCGGTTGCCTGTAAAAATACCTGCTCCAGTGTCGGTTCGCAGGAATGTAATGTCACCACTTTGTTTTCTTTCAGATACTCTGTCAGTTTTCCAATATCCTCGGGGCTCTCTGTCAGCGTAACCTCCGTGTTATTCTCGAGTCGTACCCGGTATTGTTTTTTTGTATTGTATTTGATACAAAGTGCCTCCGGAGAATCAAGCTCTGCAATCTGTCCCCGGCACAAAAGCGCTACCCGGTCGCACAAACATGCGGCTTCCTCCATGTTATGTGTGGTCAGAAAAATGGCCATTCCCTCTTTTTTCAGCGCAAGAAGCATTTCATGAATCTGCACTGCCGTAGCCGGATCAAGGCCGCTCGTCGGCTCGTCAAGGAACAAAATCCGCGGTCTGTGCAGCACTGCACGCGCAAGCACAAGACGCTGTCCCTGGCCTCTGGAAAGCTTTCCGGCCGGTTTCTTCCGGTGTTCATAAAGCCCTGTCTGCTGCAACACCTCCGTAACCCTGCTCTTTGGAACTTCCAGAATGCCTGCAAAAATCTCCAGGTTTCTCTGCACCGTCATCTTCTCATAAACTCCGCTGTTATCGGACACCACACCGATCTTTTCATAAATGGACGCATCCAGATTCTCTGATGCTGTCCCGAGAATTCTGGCTTCTCCGGAAGTCTGCCGAAGCTGCCCCGTAATAATTTTGATTGCAGTCGTCTTTCCAGCGCCGCTCGGTCCCAAAAACCCCAAAATTTCCCCTTCGGAAAGCGTAAGAGAAATATCTTTCAGGGCAAGCTCCGTCTTATACCGCTTCGAAACTGCGTTCAGTTCTAATACAATTTTCTGGCTCATAATTGCCTCCTTTCAAACACCAGGAGCATACCATATTTTATTTCTATACAGAAAAATACTGCCCGAACAGTTTCTTTTACTGCCCGGACAGCGAAATTACAGAGCCAGAAGCTTTCCTTTCATGCTGCGCGATACGAAACAGACCTCCCCGTTTTTCATTCGTACCTCATTGTGCTTTAAATCAAGTTCCTGAATATGTTCTGGATTAATGAGATACGCACGGTGTGCCCGGACAAACCGGTTCCCCAGCTGCTTTTCAATCTCCTGAAGGCTTCCGATGAAATCCATCCGCTCGTTTACGGCATGGAGGATAATCCTGTGCGTACGTCCCCCAGTCTCAAAAAAACAAATATCTGAAATCGGAATATGCCGAACCGTATCCAAAATCCGCACCGTAAAATACGGCTGATTTTCCGCCTTCTCCTTCAGCAGACGTTCCTGGACAATCAGGAGGCATCTTCCTATCCCATCCAGCATTTCTTCCTGATTTTCCTTCACAATATAGTCCAGAGCCTCCAGATGATGCCGGAACGTCTCAAACGCCAGATCACGAAACGCAGTCACATAGATCAAAAAACCTCTCGGGTCCAGCTTCCGGATCTCCGCCCCCAGTGCAAAGCCATCCATGGATTCCCCCTTCAGCTCTACATCCAGAAAATAAACTCCTCTTTTCCGATTCCGTTTCACTACCTCCAAAAGCGCCTCCGGACGAGCCGTAACACAGGCAAGTTCCATATCAAAGCCCTGTATCAGAATCTGTTTTTCCAGCGCCTGTACCTCCATGGCACGAATGTTTTCATCATCCTCACACAAATATACGGGCAACATACCCCTTTCCTCTCTTTCCCTGTTTTTCCCCCTGCTGCAAACAGACACCAGATTTTTAACGTTTTCTGCCATGCCTGTCTTTACGTGTTGGGGCAATTCTCAGTTCCTGCACAAATTCGCCATCCTTCACAGCAGTAATTGCTGCAACATTTTCATATTGCTCTATAATCCTGCGGTAGCTGACCAGCCCCAGCCCGCGATCTGCGCCTTTGGTGGAATAGCCCTCCTGCCACATGCGGGCAGTATCTACCGTTTGACGGCAGCTGTTTTTTACCACAAAGGAAAGCATCGTCTTCTGGCTGACAATCAAAATGTCAAATTTCAAATCAGATGCCTTATTCTCTTCTTTTGACGTTAAAAGATCTTGCAATTCCTCCATTGCATTGTCAAACAGGATACCCAGCGCCCGGCATAAATCAGACTGATTCATCCCTATCACGTTCGCACCAACCTGCCCCGATACTTCAAGCCTGCAGGAAATCCCACGTTTCTGGGCCTCCATGATTTTCATCAGAAGCAGACTTTTCAGTTCCGGCAGCTCAATTGCCGCAAGACTTGAGGTCTGACGAATCTGCTCGCCTACCTGTGCATCAAAATCTGCCGTCATCCTCGAGATAAAATCGGTCACAGCCTGCAAATCACCTTCCTTTGCCTGAAGGTACATGCCCGCCATCATATTTTTATAATCATGCCGGAAGATACGCATCTCCGCCTGCACCTTTTCCAGGTTCTGCACATACAACCTCTGCTGGTACAGACTCGCTTTCTGTTCCTGAATCTGCTTTTCCAGAATTTCACTTCGCAGCACATAACTGAACATTCCATAGGTCAGAAGCAGCATAGCCAGCTCAACGACCGGATTGGAATTGTGAAACATGGAAAGTTTATTCGCCAGATACAAAGCCAGCTGATTCAGACATGGAAGCACAAAGAGGAAGATTCTCCAGAACCGGTTTACTCCCTTTTCCCGAATCAGATAATTCAGAGAATGCGAAAAGCCAAGTGATTTTAACAGATAACCGACCAGGATCGTCCAGATCGGCGCAAAAACATAATTCTCAACGGTATACACGATAAAATCCAAGGGCACTGACAAATCATAATTGCGGAACAAAATCGGCACCATCATTCCCGGAATTGCGATTCCCAGAAAACTAATCAGAAATCCATAATAAAAACTGAAGGACCACCGTTCTTCCTGAAGTAACCAAACCGCACATGACAGTAAAAACGCGTCAAAATATAAGAACAAGGTTTGAAACACCGGAAGTTCTGAGGCAAAAAGCCCCTCTTTAAAACAGTATGCCCCTGTCAGAGCCGTCACCGCAATATATATCACTCCTGCTGGTACCATACGGCGGAAGTTCCGAATCCTGCCGGTAAAAAAGACAAGCAGACACAACGATACAAAAAAACTGATCAGCTGGCTCAGAACATTCCACGCCAGCACTCCCTGTAAGCTCATAAACGATTATCCTTTCTGCTTACATATTGATTGCGGAACTGACCGGGACTCATCCCGTATTTCCTTTTAAACAATCTGTTGAAATAAGAAAGATTCTCAAACCCGCAGCTTCCGGCCACTTCCAAAATCCCTTCCTGTCCGGAGAGCAATCGCTGGCTTGCAATTCCAAGCCGGTAATCATTCAGATACTGGATAAAGCCCACGCCCATCGCCTCTTTAAAGAATTTCATAAAATGTGATTTGCTGTAATGGCATACTCCAGCAATTTCCTCAATTGATATCGCCCGCCCGTAATGTCTCTGAACGTATGCAAGCACCAGCTTCACCTTCTCCAGCGCTTTCCTGTGTCCAGTCTGGCTGCCCGTCTCCTGGATCATCGTATGGTTCGTGAGCAGCGCAAACAACAGCTGAAATAAGAACCCCTTCACTGCTATCTGATACCCGAACGGCCGCCTGCTGCAAACAGAATCAATCTGCGCGATGCAGCCGGATACCGTTTCATAATAAGTGCAGTGCTCTCCGATATAGGGTGAAAAGTTTACCAGACCTGAAAATAACGGCTGTAAAAAATGACTGCTGCACAGATCAACCCCTGATCCTTCAAGCAGCTCAGATCTGAACAGAATATTTTCGTATTCCATCACACATCCGCCTCTCTGGCGAATTGCATGCAACTGCCCCGGCAACACAAACACAATATCTCCCGCCGCCACCTCATAAGGACACAAATCGACCAGCACGACACCTTTGCCTTTTTTGATTACAATCAACTCCGCCTCCTCATGCCAGTGAAACGGAACCTCCAGAAAATCCAGCGGTATGGTGCAAAGATAGGTATTATACGGAAACTCTACCGTGGTATGTTCTTTTTTCTCATGATAATTTTCGTACGCTTTTCCGCGGTCCATTCCATGCCCTCCAAGTCGCGTTTTCCGGACTTTTCTCCAATTTTATCCATCATACGTTTCATCACGTTTCTGTTCTCAGTGTAACAAAAATCATTTATAAATTCAACCAGCCGTGTTTCCTGTGAATTACTTTGCTCCCTAAAATAATATACTCGTTCTGTCACAGAAAAATAAAACGTGTCAGAAAGCAATTCAGAAAACAGCTTAACAACATTCAGAAACGCTTCTTCTTTCATGATAGAATTGTACAAGTTCTTCGGAGTATACTGCAAGTCAAACCAGTAAAAACTAAGTATACTTCTAACTATAAAAATTGAAAAAATATATATAAAGTAACAGAATAAAATTTTTATAGAACCGGTCATGCGGACATTTACGAAAGGAGCACCATTATGAACCTGACAAAAATTTTGAAAACAGCCTGTGGCAAAGAGATCAGCGACTGTACCAATGAAGAGTTATATTTTGGACTTCTTGCCATGGTACAGAAAATGGCAAAAGAAAAAGAATCCAACGCCGGAAAGAAAAAACTGTATTATATTTCCGCAGAGTTTCTGATCGGAAAACTGCTCTCCAACAATCTGATCAATCTGGGCATTTACGACGATGTAAAGAAAGTCCTGGAGGAAAACGGAAAGAATTTAAGTCAGGTTGAGGAGACAGAACCGGAACCGTCTCTCGGAAACGGCGGTCTCGGACGTCTGGCAGCCTGCTTCCTGGACTCCATTGCCACCTTAAACCTTCCCGGCGACGGCATTGGCCTGAACTATCATTACGGCCTGTTTCAGCAGGTGTTCAAAAACCATCTCCAGACCGAAGAACCGAATCCGTGGATCGAAAATCAGAGTTGGCTGACCAAAACAGACAAAACCTATGAGATAACATTTGGAAATCTTACTGTCACCTCCCGCCTGTATGACATTGCAGTAACGGGATACGAGGGACGCACAAACAAGCTGCATCTTTTTGATGTGGAGAGCGTTGATGAGTCCATCGTCACAGAAGGCATTCAGTTTGACAAACACGACGTTGCCAGAAACCTCACGCTTTTCCTGTATCCGGACGACGGCGACGAAGCAGGACAGCTTCTGCGTATCTATCAGCAGTATTTCATGGTTTCAAACGCTGCCCGTCTGATTCTTGACGAATGCGAAGCAAAGGGCTGCAAGCTGTATGATCTCCCTGATTATGCTGTGATCCAGATTAACGATACACATCCGACTATGGTAATTCCGGAGCTGATTCGTCTTCTTTTGCAGCGCGGCATTTCCATGGATGAAGCGATTGATATTGTCAGCCGCACCTGCGCTTACACCAACCATACAATCCTTGCGGAAGCGCTGGAAAAATGGCCGGTACATTTCCTGAAAAAGGTAGTGCCGCAGCTCATGCCAATTATTGAAGTACTCGACGACAAAGTCCGCCGACGTTACAACGATGAATCCGTTGCCATCATTGACCGCGACGACCGTGTCCACATGGCGCACATTGATATCCACTATGGTTTCAGTGTGAACGGCGTGGCTGCCCTCCATACAGATATCCTGAAAGATAATGAGCTGCAAAATTTCTACCGGATTTATCCGGAAAAATTCAACAACAAGACAAACGGCATTACCTTCCGCCGCTGGCTGCTTCACTCCAACCCGAAGCTTACTGAACTGATCAGCTCCCTCATTGGACACGGATTTAAAAAGAATGCTGACGAACTTGAGAAACTCGCCGCTTTTACAGATAATGAAACCGTATTAAATCAGCTTCTTGCCATTAAGCAGGACAACAAAAAGGCACTGAAAGACTATCTCCTGCATACGCAGGGACTGGAAATCAATGAAAACTCGATTTTTGATATCCAGGTAAAACGTCTGCATGAGTACAAACGCCAGCAGATGAACGCACTTTATCTGATCGACAAATACCTTGAGATCAAGGCAGGCAATAAGCCGACTACTCCGGTCACTGCAATTTTCGGTGCAAAAGCGGCTCCGGCTTACGTCATCGCCCAGGACATCATTCATCTGATTCTATGCCTGCAGGACGTTATCAATCATGACCCCGAAGTAAGTCCCTATCTGAAGGTGGTTATGGTAGAAAATTATAATGTGACAAACGCAGAACACCTGATTCCGGCCTGTGATATTTCCGAGCAGATTTCACTGGCCTCCAAAGAAGCCAGCGGTACGAGCAACATGAAGTTCATGTTAAACGGCGCTGTCACTCTCGGAACAGAAGACGGAGCAAACGTAGAAATTCACGAGCTCGTCGGTGACGAAAACATCTATGTATTCGGCGAATCCAGCGACGCGGTCATCGCACACTACGCAAACAGCGATTACTGCGCAAGAAACTACTATGAAAAAGATCCGGCAATCCGCCGCGCCATTGATTTCATCACCAGCGATACACTGCTGAAAATCGGCAGCAGGGAGCATCTAGAGCGCCTGAAAAATGAGTTGATCAACAAGGATTGGTTCATGACACTGCCTGACTTCCAGGCCTACAAAGCGAAAAAAGAAGAGGCGCTGCGTGACTATGAGGACCGTATGGCCTGGGCAAAAAAAATGCTGATCAACATCAGCAAAGCCGGATACTTCTCTTCTGACCGCACTATCGAGCAGTATAATAACGAAATCTGGAAGCTGGGCCAATAACCCGTTCTTCCTTCCGCAAAGCTTTCAATTACAGAATGCCAAGGACACCTGAATAAAAATTGATAAGCGTTATTCAAACAAAAAAGCTGTAACACAATCCTGTCATCTTTCCTGCTGACAAAGGCCTGTGTTGCAGCTTCTTTTTTATTGCCATATCCCGATTTTCCAGACGCGTTACTCAACCTTGTATATTAAAGATATTCCTGCCGGTACGTTACCGCTCCGTCACTTTCTATCTCCATCACCGCATAGCTGGCCTTACGGCCTGTCTGCCGTGGAAAAGAGAGGCTGCCCGGATTGAGCACAGTTACCTCGCTGTCGCTCTGGTCCAAAAACGGTTTGTGTGTATGGCCGAACATCGCCACATCACAATCATTTACCTTTGCCTCCTCTACCAGGTCCCGAATTCCTACTGACACATAGTGGTAGTGCCCATGCGTGATGAGGATTTTATGTCCTGCGATTTCCACAAAATCTACTTTAGGAAGACAGGAAAAAAAGTCGCAGTTTCCGGCAACGATGTGCAGCGGGCAGGCAAGCGTCTGGCTTAACCGGATGCCGCTATCCTCTGAGTCTCCCAGATGAATCACATGATCCGGCATTCCTTCGCGTTCTAAAACCTTCTTTACGTTCTCTTCGTGTCCATGTGTATCACTTATAATAACAATTTTTATTTTCTGATTTTCCAATATTCAATCCCTCATATTTCCCAGTCGTTCTTTCATGGCACGAAGCGCTTTTCCACGATGACTCAATTCATTTTTCTTTTCCGGCGATATTTCTGCTGAGCTGCATCCATACTCCGGCAGATAAAAAATCGGATCGTATCCGAACCCGTTCTCTCCACGTATCTCATAACCGATTCTGCCTTCCATCGTTCCATAACTTTCCAGCAGCGTTCCGTCAGGAAACACGCATGCAATCGCACACACAAACCGGGCCGTCCGTTCCTCATCCGGTACGCCCTTTAGTTTTTCCAGAAGCGCTGTGTTTTTGATCGTATAGGAGGTATCTTCTCCCATAAAACGCGCAGAATAAATCCCCGGCGCCTTATCCAGATAATCAATCTCAAGCCCTGAATCATCCGCCATAACAATCTCACCCGTCAGTTCCATAATCGCCCGGGCCTTGATAGCCGCATTCTCAGCAAACGTTTTCCCATCCTCCACGATATCTGCCGACACGCCGGCCTCCTTCATGGAAACTACGGGCACGCCAAGATCCGCCAGTATCATACGAATCTCTTTCATTTTCCCTTCGTTCCCGGTCGCAAAAATAATTCTTTTTTCCATAATTTTTTCTCCTCTACAGCATCCCTAACCGGGACGCGCCCTGGAATGGAATCACTGATTCACATCCCTTCAGACACAATATCTGCATTCGTGTACGCTTTCAGACACACGTTCGTCCCGAATTCCTCCTCCGTATTCTGCCAGTAGTCTCCGGTCTGGCTCAGATACCCTTCTTTGCCATCGGTTGTCACATTCTGCGTATACTCGTCCGATTTATATTCCACCGCCACCGGATTCCATTCGCCCGGTGTCGTCATTTTTATAACCACTGCAAAACGCTCCCCCGCTTCCAGGGCAACCGGCGTTTCCAGATCAATCGTATAGTAGCCTTTGGCATCCATCTCACAGCTTTTCAGGAATTCCTTTTTTTCGAACGATTCAGGCCCCGCAAAATCCGGTACAAAATAAACTTCACAGGAAGCCTCTGCTGCTGTCGCATACACACCGACAGCAGACAACCACTCATCGGAAACTGCCGTATACACATTTGCAAACCAACAGGTATCGTCGTCGTATCCCTGTTTACCCTGCCAGCCACAGTCATCCGTCTGATAAATCCGGTCATAATTGTCTGTTCCCTCAATCCTGCTGTACGAAATGACCGTATCACCAGCATTACTGTCTTCATAGGAAACATAAAAAATACCATTTTCACCAAATGCTTCTCCCCAGGTGTTCTGACAAATAAAAGCTCCATCCTGCGCTGGCGGCGTCCGAAAATGAAATCTGGAATACGTGTCATCCCAGCCAAGAATCACTACATCGTGATTCTGAATCTCAGACCCATAATAATAGTATGCACTCTTATCCTGATTGTAATAAGGAGACTCCGATGATGTCGTATTGCGGTCCATGTACAGCGAAGTCTGCACAGCGCCGTATTCCTGAACCAGTTTTTTTATCTCATTTATAGCCCCATATTCCAGTACCTGAACCTCCTGCACATGAACCGCAGGAGACAGCCCGGGCGGCGAATACTCATCCCCATACGGGTCCTCTTCCTCTGTGACGGGTCCTTGCCAGCTACTCAGGTACGCCATCAGCATCAGATAATCCCCGCCATCCTCCGTATCCACGGTAAATGTATTGCCAAGTGAAAGGTGATCTGCTGAAAATATGATATGCTCATCCGGAAGCAACGCTGCCTCCATCGCAGATGCAGCGCTCAGTGCCCAGCATGTTCCATACTTTCCCTGATCGCGTACCACAGGCTTTTTTCCATAATCCCCGGCATACCACCGCACAGGCAGCTCACCATCCGCTTCTGCCCGCAAAAACATCCCTGTCATTCCCAAAAGCGCCGCTGCAAACCATACCATGCTTCTCTTTTTTCTCAAATCCGCTCTCCATTTCCCTTCTTCGGCGGCCGCGGCCCCAAAAACTGGTAATAATACGTCTTGATCATTCCATTGTAGATCTTCCTGTTTTTATCTGCCTTTTTACCAATATATTTTTCTGCCTGGTCGTAAGAGGTAATGACGTATTCCGACCAGGAATCGAGCCTTGAAAAGGCACGTCCAATCTCCTGATAAAGGCCAGGGAGATTTTCACGTTCCTCAATCCGCTCTCCGTAAGGAGGATTTGTAATGACAAAACCATATTTTTTCGGATGATTCAGCTCTGAAACCGATCTTCTCTGAAAATGTATCAAATGATCCACACCGGCCAGACGGGCATTCTCTCTTGCACTTCGAACCACATCTCCGTCAATATCGTAGCCCTGAATATCCGTCTCAACTTCTGTTTCTACAAGATCCTGCGCCTCCTCCACTGCATCGTACCACAGACGGCGCGGACTTAGGTTCGCCCAGCTTTCCGCCAGAAAGGAACGGTTCATACCAGGTGCGATATTGGCCGCTATCATGGCTGCCTCAATTGGAAAGGTCCCGCTCCCACAGAATGGGTCCACAAGAATCCGGTCTTTTTTCCAGGGCGTAAGCAAGATCAAAGCCGAAGCCAAAGTTTCCGAAATCGGCGCTTTCGCCGTAAGTTTACGATAACCACGCTTGTGCAGGGACTCTCCAGTCGTATCCAGGGCAATCAACGCCTCATCCTTCATAAAACAGATGCGAATCGGATACTGCGCTCCATCCTCCTGGAACCAGCTCACCCCATATACCGTTTTGAGCCGTTCTACGATCGCTTTTTTCACAATGGACTGAATATCTGAGGGACTGAACAGTCTGCTCTTTACTGAAGTCGCCTTGGCAACCCAGAATTTTGCGTCCTTCGGAAGATACTCCTCCCACGCAAGCGCTTTGGTCCGCTCAAACAGCTCGTCAAATGTCTCAGCATGCACGGTCCCTACTTTTAACAAAATTCGTTCTGCGGTGCGCAAAAAAACATTCGCATCTGCAATCGCCTGCGCATCTCCCAGAAATGTCACCCTGCCGTCTTCGACACTGCTAATTTCATAGCCAAGATCCAGAATCTCCCGCTTCAATACAGCCTCCAGGCCAAAATGACAAGGTGCTATCAGTTCGTATAATTTTTTCATATTATGATTTCCTTTACTGTATTTCCTTCAAAATCCCTGATGGTAAACCTTCCGTCTCGCAGCACTGCATACGTCGGTGGATTTCCGCCTTTCGGAAGCGCTGCGGAGCCCGGATTCAGAATCAGGATTCCTGCTTTCTCCTCTGCACACAGGACATGCGTATGGCCGTGCAGCAAAACATCTCCCGGTTTCATTGGCGGAAGATTCTTTTCATGGTACACGTGGCCATGCGTCGCATAGATTGCAGTTTCCCCATGAAACAGCAGCATATAATCAGCAAGCACCGGAAATTCCAGCACCATCTGGTCCACTTCTGCCTCACAGTTCCCGCGCACCGCGTAAATCTCACGCCGTTTCCCGTTCAGCATCCGTATCACTTCTTTGGGGGCATATTCTGCCGGAAGATCATTTCGTGGTCCGTGATACAAAATGTCTCCCAGCAGCACCATACGATCTGCCCCTTCCTTATCGTACACCTCCATCAGTTTCCGGCAATAAAAGGCCGATCCATGGATATCCGATGCAATCAAAAGCTTCATGCTCTCCTCCTTATGTACCTCATTTCCTTCTCTATCTTAATGCCCTCCTGCCTTTTTTGTCAATCGTTATATCATTTATCCCTTCATTGTACCAGATACGGCCCGGCCCCGGTAAGCCATAAATCCGCCTACCACGCTCATCGTTCGGCGCCCTTTCTGTTCCAATTCCCTGGCTACAGCCATACTGAGCGCTCCGCGGTCACAGTACAAAATCACCGGTTCTCCCGGACGTCCGGGTACCATACCGCGAAATTGTCCGTGCGGCACATTTACCGCCCCCGGCACATGTCCCTGTCTGAACTCAGCGCCTGACCTCAAATCTATAATAAGGTACTTTCCCTCCCGGGCATACCGTTCAAGTTCCTTCGCCGAAATTGTTTCCATGATTTGAAATACTCCTTTTTTCTTATTATATGACGCATATCTTTATATGATAGATATCCTGTAAGCGTGAAAACGGGGATGCCTTCGCATCCCCGTTTTTGAAATCTCATCTTAGTACTCGTAGTCAGCCTCGTTTTTGCTGTTCTTGCTGGAGCTATTTTTTGTGCTGTTGGTGTTGTGGCAGTTTTTAGAGTTGCTGTTTGTGGAAGAATTTGTACCACTTGCATTCTGGGTTTTGTTCTGAGAATTCGTATTCTTGGATTCTACATTTTCCATGTTATTCGCATTTTTAGCCATGATAATAGCCTCCTGTTTTTGTTTTTTCATTACACCGTTATTGTTCCAATATTTTTAAAAAATATGTATTGCAATTTTCTGGAAACTATATTATAATCTCTTTTGTAAAAAGAATTTACCCTTCAAAACAATTTTTTTTACAAACCCCTTATTAATTATTTATACTCCCCTCGAGACAGCAGGTAGCTCCCCTACCTGCTGTTTCATTTTGCCTAAAAATCCCATTTTCCTTTATAAAGTTACAAAAAACGCAGCCCCGGATTTACTCCAAAGGCTGCGTTTCCTTCTTCTATGATACAAACTGCTAACCATAAATGAAATCATGAAGCTTATCAATCGTCGGCTCCCAATCTGGAACAAGCATTCCCTGTCCTTTTACGTCGATCACATCATACATATTGTCATACGGAATACGGTCTGTCTCGAACTTGTATTCCAGCATTTCTGGAAGCTCTGGAATCATACTCCAGATCTCGCTCTCCGGAATATTCATCGTAACATGTCCCAGAATAGACTGCATCTTATCTGTCATCTGCGCGACGGACATACCTTTCACTTCGCCCATAAGCTGCTGAATCAGATAGCGCTGACGCTCGGTACGCTGATAGTCTGAATTTCCAACGTAACGGTTTCTTGCATACGCAACAGCCTGTACGCCGTCACAGTGGATGTACCCACCGCCCACAGGTACCTGATGTGCATAGCCGTCAACATTCATCAGATTACACATATCCAGGATATAACCGTTCATTACTTCCGCCTCGCTTGCGGTAATCTCCATATCCACGCCGCCAATAATATCAATAATATCAATCAGATCAAAGAAATCAACTGCGGCGTAACGGTCTACTTGTACCTTATAAGTGTTCGTAATCGTCTCGCACAGAAGCGGGCCTGCGCCCCACGCATAAGCGGCATTCAGCTTATCATAACCAACGTCCGGGATGTCCACATACGTATCTCTCATCAGGGAAACCATGGTCACCCGGTTGTCCTTCTTATTTATGGAAACAAGAATCATACTGTCCGAATTACCGTTCCACGTCTTGTCCCTGCGGTCTACACCAACCAGAAGGATATTGTAAATATCATTGTCTGATGCTGTCTTCTTGTCCGTCATACTACTCATTTTATTGTGAATGCTGTCCAGCTCGTCAGCACTGACCTTTACACCGCCAAGGCCATCTACATCTGATTCAGCCTCAAGAGCCGCTGCACGCGCCTCCTCCTCCATCTGCTTCACCACATGCTCCGGAAGTGTCTCAAGCCTCTTCACGTCTTCATCTGCAACATAATTTACATTGCTGTACAGGTCATGTCCCAGTTTGTAAATTACGCCGCCACTGATAAACACAATGCCCAGCACAATGCAAAAGCTGATCGCGAACACCTTTTTCATATTCATGCCGCTTTTTTTTCTTTTATTATCGCTTTCGTAACCCCCCCGTCCATTATAAGAATTGGGACGTTCCTCTCTTTCTCTTTTTCTTGACATATTGAAAATCCCTCCTGAGCTCTCTGGCGGATAAAATAAAGGTGTATGTGTGACACCTGCGCCATTTCGATCCTTTCAATTTGAATCAAATCAGAAATCCTGAAGATTTCTTAATATTACAAAATTTCTCAATATAACAAAAAAGCTTTCCAGTCACTCCGGAAAGCTTTATGCGGAGGATGGGACTTGAACCCACACGATATTGCTACCACAGGCACCTGAAGCCTGCGCGTCTGCCAATTCCGCCACCTCCGCGTATTGGTAAGTTTTTCAACTCACGAACGTTATAATACTACATGACCCACAAAATGTCAATAGTTATTTACAATTTTTTTCAAAATTTTTTCGACAAAAAAATTTTAATTTTCTTCAAAATAAGTATTGACTTTCTTCCTGTTTTTTGCTATTATACTGTTTGTTCGCGGAAGTGTCGGAATTGGCAGACGAGCAAGACTAAGGATCTTGTGATCAATGCGATCGTGTGGGTTCAAGTCCCATCTTCCGCACTAATTTCAAAACAGGGAAATCTTATAAAGATAAGATTTCCCTGTTTTTTGTTTTTTATCAACTTTTTCACAAAATATAAATATGCAAATTTGCCCATTCAGCTTTTGCCTCTGGGCCCTTCTGCTGTTACATCGTATGCTCTGTGTTCCTCCACTCTGCAAGCGCTTCCGTATAATACGCTACCTTAAACTGAATCGCTGCGCGATAACGCTCCATCTGCTCCATCTTTTCCTCAAAATCAATCTGATGGCGTTTCATGATCTCCAGCCGTTTTTCAAGTGTACGCTCCCCCTCTATGCAAAGACTGATAAATCCCCTGATTTCTCTGATCGACATCCCTGTATCTTTCAGGCAGGAAATCGTTTTCAGCCACTCAAAATCACTGTCCTTAAATACCCGCGTTCCATCTGCCCGCTTTTCCAGAAACGGCAGAAGTCCCTCCTTATCATAGTAACGCAGCGTATAAACCGAAACACCTGCTTTTTCTGCTGCCTGCGAAATCGTATACTCCATGTTCTGACCGCCCTCTCTTTTGTATTTATATCTTCAATTTTAAAGGCTACAGTGCGCTCTATGTCAAGCCATTTCTGTCCAGTACATTTTCACCCGAAATTCCGTTCCAACTCCCACCTCACTGCTTGCTTCAATCACGCCATTCTGCATCAGGAACACCTGCTTTGCCATTGCAAGGCCAATCCCCACACTCTCTCCCGAGGTATTTCCTCCCCGGTAAAACCGTTCAAAAATATGCGGTAAATGCTCTTTCGCAATCCCTTCGCCGTTGTCCCGTATCACAAAATTCGTCGCGAAATTATTCTGGCTCACCAGAATCTCCACCGCACCTCCGTTTGCAGTATGCTCCACGCAGTTTTTCACAATATTGGAAAAGGCCTCTGATGTCCAACGCACATCACAGACCATCTCCATCTCACTGCATTCTGGAACAATGAGCCGGATTCCTTTTTGTTCTGCCGCAACTGCAACCGGCTGGCAGGCATTTTGAAGCAAAGCCTCCACGCCCACCCGTTCCCGCTTCAATTTCAGCATATTGGCATCAAGCTGAGAAAGCGTCAGCAGATTTCGAATCAGCCACGTAATGCGCGCCACCTGCGAATCAATCTTTTCCGTAAACTCAGCTCGCTTTTCCTCCGGCAAATCCGGATTTTTCAAAAGATCAGTCAGAATCGTGACAGCCGCAAGTGGCGTCTTAATCTGGTGCGAAATATCCGAAAGCATTCCCGCCAGATACTCCTTATCCCGCATTGCCACGGAAGACTGCTCTTTCGTCTGCACAACCAGCTTGTAAATCTCACTCTGTAAAATCCCGATCTTCCCTTCCATGCATTTCGCCGGCGGCATCAATTCCGGATAATCCTGCATCCGCATCAGATATTCCGTCAGTTCCTCTACCTGCCTCTTCTGTCTCCTTTGCCAGCCGAGAACAAGTATAAGACAAACCCCCAGCCCTGCTGCCAATAGACCAAACACCATACCCTTGCTGTTTTCCTTTCCACTTACATAAAATCAGGTACGCTCATCGACTCTTCAAAGTAGGCTCTCCCACGTTTTTCCTCACTCCATACAGTATCCAACGCCCCGAACAGTCCGAATCAGCGCCCCCTCTGCCGTATCCCCCAGCTTTCGCCGAAGCCGTTTCACATACACACTGAGCGTATTATCATTCACGTAATCCCCGGCCTCATCCCAGATAAGCTGCAAAATCTGTCCTCTTGAAAGCGTCTGTCCTCGGTGCCGCAGGAAAATGAGCAGCAGCCTGTACTCCATTGCGGTCAAAATTATTTCTTCTTTATCAGCAAATATCCTTCCCGTCTGCAAATTTACCTGATTTTTCCCGACCGTCAACAGTTCGCCAGGAATCACTTCCTGCTTTGTACGGCGCAGAATTGCCTTCATCCGCGCCAACAGCTCCCGGATGCGGAACGGTTTCGCAATATAATCATCCGCGCCCTGTTCCAGGGCGCGCACGGTGCTCACTTCATCGTCACATGCAGTCAGAAACAAAATCGGCGTCCGGCTCTTCTGCCGGATTTCCCGGCAGATCTGATACCCGTCTCCATCCGGCAACATAACGTCTAGAAGATAAATATCTATCTCAGGCCTGCTGCCGATGAGCCGAAGCGCCTCCGAAACCGTGGAAGCTGCAAGCACTTCATAGCCTTCCTGTGCAAGCGCAAATTGCAGGCCATCCAAAATAATACTGTCATCTTCCACGATCAAAACTCTCATAGCATGTTCCTTTCCATCAGCCTTCCCGGCGGATATTTTCTAATATCTCTTCTTTTTGTACCTTTGCACAGCAGCGCAGCGTAATTCCAACCAGCACGCTGCCAGCCAGTACCACGGCGCCTGCAACCAGTCCAACTGGCAGCCAGATCACAATATTTCCAAAAAGCGTATGGAATCCGAAGCGAATCACGTAAATCAGCAGTGCGGAAAAAACACCTGCTACCAGCAGCGCCCTCGCAAAGATCCCAACACACTCGTACAGCAGCATCTTTCGCAGCTGACCGCCCGACATACCGACTGACTTTAATACTGCAAATTCGCGGCTGCTGCCGGTCATCCATCCCTGGACAGAATTAAACAGATTCAAAAGACAAATTACAGAGGTCAACAGAACAAAGGAGATCAGCAGAACATTGGCAATACTCTGAATAGCGTCCCCGAATTCCATCCGGGCCTCGTTTCCGGACAGAAGCACTCCGGCATTATTTCCATCCTGCAACTTTTTCACACGCTCAATCAGTTGATTCGGCTCTCCGTTGGTCCGAATCATCAGCCGCCGATCCGACATACCATACCTGCCAGTCTCGGATTCTATTATTTTACCAATCTGCGCATACACACCTTCATTTACAAACAGCCAGAGATAATTGGCCCCCACTTCCTCTACGTAATCTTTTAACTCTTCATGTGAACCGAGTCCTGCAACCTCCAAAGGCATCACCTGTTTTTTCTCTTCCTTTGGTGAATAAATGCTTACGGGAATTACATCTCCTGCCTGTAAATCTGTCATCGCATGGATGCGGTAATAGCGGTAGCGCTCCGGTTCCCTCTCCCAAACGCTTATGCTGTCTGTAGACATCATCCCTTCGTTTAAAACCAGAGCTGCAGGCCGTTCCCGGTCCAGCAGCTTTTTCTTATCAGCGCCTGTCTTTTCCGCCATCCGCGCCAGCGTTTCATCATCTACCATCATGAAATTCACAACATAGGAATCAGTCGGCGCCTCCTGCTCATATTCCTCATCCGTTAATTCCCTGTGATAATACAGGTTAAATATATCACGGCGCGCCGTATCATATTCCGCACTGTATACAGAACCCGGCACTTCTCCCACAAACATCAGGTCGCCCCATTCCACCGCCTGCGTAATCCCCGGGTCTGCCTGGATTTCCTTTTTTACTGCCTCGTATATTATATCATCATTTCCATACATTACATAGTCGTAATTTTCCCGTTTCATGGTGAAATCAGATGCCTTTAATTTCAAAGTAACGACCCTGGACACAGCGCTGCTTCCAAAAGCCGTAACAATCAGAAGTACCAAAAATACAGCCGCCGCCCGCTGGACAGATCTCGTTTTCTGGCTGCGCCGCGTAAGATTGTTTCTGGCCAGCATCCCCTCCGCTGCCTTTGCACGGTACAGCATACGGCTCATCTTATACCGTCTGCTCTTTTTCTCCACATTACCGCGAATACACTCTACTGGCCCGATCTTTCCGATTTTACGCGCCGGAAGCCACGCGGAAATCACAGCAGTGAGTACGGAAAAAGCTGCCACCATAACAAGGTTTTCCGGTACAATCTTGATTGTAACCGGGCACGCTTCCACAAATTCCTCCATGTTCATCAAAGCGCCAATATAAGGCCGGAACACTGTCATTGCCACATAGATCACACCAATCCCAAGGCCAAGGCCGATTGGCAGCGCAAACAGCATCAGATAAAACGTCTCATAAAAAATGCTGCTTTTCTTCTGCCTTCCCGTTGCGCCCACGGAGCACAGCATGCCAAGATACCGGCTGCGCTCCTGAAAAGACATATTGAACACATTATAAATCAGAAGCACTGAAGCTGCCATGATCAGAACCACAAAAAATATTGTCATATACCGGACAAGACGATTCAATGTCATTTCGGAGGAATTGCCGGAAAACGCCAGTAACGTATCATTTGTGTCAAATTTAGAGCCTGCGGCAATTTTCACGATATCCATAAAATATCCGTCAGACACTTTGTCAAGGTCCATTTTCAACGTAAGATTGAATACATCCTCTGATAATATATCTGCTTCCAGGAACGTAAGCGCAGTGTAAGCGGCCGCAGATGAATCCTCATAGGATGGAGTCTCGATAAAACCTACCACTTCATAAGTGCCCTGCTGCCCCGTATATTCCTTATTTTCCCGAAAACTTTCCGTCTCTTCGTAATACGGGAAATTTTCCGGAACCTCTACGGTTTCCCCGTAATGCAAAATCAGCTGTTGAAACGGAAACACGGTTTCTTTGACTTCTGCATCCGTCCCTGTAACGGACCGTGTAAAAAAATCAGCCTCTATCACGTCTCCTGCGGCAATCCTGGCGCCGTCCTGGCGTGCACTTTCACTCACAACAATTTCTCCCGGCTTTTCCGGCAGACGCCCCTCCAGCAGTGTAATATTCATCCAGTCAAAGCAGTGCGAAGTATAGCCCTTTACATTAAGATAAGGACGCTCCTCATTTCCGGACTGCGCAAAATCGATACAGCCAAGCGTTTTTGAAAGCGCTGTCTCCTTCACCCAGGTGAGCGCCTCCACTTCCTCATACTGCTTCTTTGTAATATCAAACATGCTGACATGCCATTTTCCCTTTTTTAAAGAAGCGACTTCCTGCAAATAACCGATTCCGGTCTCCTTCCCTACAAAAACGCAGGTCATAAGCAGCACCATACACACAATCCCGGCAAACATGGTAAACGTGCGCCGTCTGTTTTTTTTCATATACTGTCTGGTGACATAAAATACAATGTTTTTTCTCACTGCCTGTCACCTCCGATTGCTGTACCGCGGCTGTTCGTATTTTGCTTCGGCAAAAATCCGTCTTTCCCTTTGCTTCCCGCATTAAATTCATCTTTGTGCTTGCCTGAATTTGATGCCTCCTCTGTGCTTTGTCTCATCCGAATCCGCTCATCCCGCGTAATCCGTCCATCTTCAATACACAGCATCCGGTCTGCCTGAAGCGCGATTCCCTCGTCATGCGTAATCAAAATCAAGGTCTGCTTCTGGCTTCGGTTTGATTCCTTCAAAAGCCGAATGATTTCCACCCCGGTTTTCCGATCCAGATTTCCGGTTGGTTCGTCAGCCAACACAATCGCCGGATGATTAAACAGCGCCCGCCCGATGGACACTCTCTGCTGCTGCCCGCCGGAAAGCTGACCAGGCAGATTATTTCTGCGTTCAGTAAGCCCCATACTTTCCACAACCATATCAAGGCGTTCCTTATCCATTTTCCGCCCGTCCAGCAAATGCGGCAGTACAATATTTTCATCCACATTCAATACCGGAAGCAGATTATAAAACTGATAGATCAGACCGATCTGTCTTCTGCGGAACACCGCAAGCTTATTCTCATTCAGCGCGTGAATATCCGTTCCCGCGATAAATACCTTTCCTCCGGTCGGTTTGTCCACACCGCCCAGAATATGCAGCAGCGTCGATTTCCCGCTCCCCGACGGTCCCACAATTGATACAAACTCCCCGGCCTCCACAGAAAAAGAAACGTCATCCAGAGCCTTCACCTGCGCGTCACCCGCGCCGTACACCTTTGAAAGGTTCTCACATCTTAAAATCTCCATAGCCACTATGCCTCCCTCTTTATTTACCGGACTGCTTTTCCTGTATCTTCTCATCTGACAGGTACCGTCCTTACTACTATATCATAGGTGAGCAAGATGACTCTACTGTGAATTCTATGGTGACAAAATTGTCATTTTATCAGCTAATGTTTTACAGCATGCGTCACGATTGCAGTACTTGGCGGCTGTTTTTTTCTTAAAAATCTGATAACACAGATCTGCATAGGCAACTATAAACATACAAAACAGGAAGAGCTGCGTCAGCATCTCTCCCCGCTTTGTTTTTCTCATATCTTATCTTCTTATGCTTCCGGTGCTACCGGCGCTCCTTCTACTGGTTCATAGCCGCCCACGCGGATGATCAGATTCATAATATTTTCCGCGCAGCGCTCCAGCTCGCCCAGGGACACATCGCCTGCCACATAGCCTGTGATCAGGCCAGTGCTGTCAAGCAGCCAGATGGAATATTCGCATACTTTATTTCCTTCTGCGTCGTAAATATAATCCGCATCATTTGTATAGCCTTCCGGAAGTACCGGAATTTCCGCCTGTTCATACGGGCGGTCACAGGACGCTACCACGCCGTTCTCATCAAAGCACGGCTCCGTTGCCGGAACGTACATGTTGTTGATTTTGAACAGCTCATAGTCGCCGTACTGCGTGCCGCAGTGCTCACAATATACCTGCCCGGCATGGACGGTTCCATACCAACTGTCTGTCGCGCCTTCTGTTGTGAAGCCCTCCGGAAGTACCGGGTCTCCGCGACCTACCAGACTCGGCATACAAAGATCGCCCTGTGCGCGGATCATGCTGGCATTTCCTGCATCCTTCCCGGATGCCCAGTCTGTCATAACCGCGCCTGTAAAGCCCCACTCGTCACGTAAAACCGTAGTAATCAGTTCATAATTCGTAGCTGCATAGGAACCATTGATCCGATTGTAAGAAGTCATAATTGACCACGGATCGCTCTCCTCGGTGAGAATCTGGAACGGTTTCAGATAAATTTCTCTGAGCGCACGTTCTGTCACAATGGAGTCTCCGCCGCTGCGGCTGTATTCCTGGTTGTTTGCTGCAAAATGCTTTGCTGATACCGATACGCCGGCAGACTGTACGCCTTTTGTCATAGCTGCACCAATTTTTCCTGCCAGTACCGGATCTTCTGAATAATACTCAAAGTTACGTCCGCACAGCGGATCTCTGTGAATATTCAAAGCCGGTGCCAGCCATACGCTTACCTGGTTGTATTTTGCTTCCTTTCCGATCTCAGCGCCCGTCTGCTCGATCAGTGTTTCATTCCAGGTACATGCCTGCATCGTTCCGATCGGGAAATACGTATTTCCGGCATCATCCTCATCCATGGTCAGACGGAGGCCTGCCGGGCCGTCAGCCATAACAGAAAAGTTCACGCCTCTGTTGCTCATGGTCTGTCCGATTCCGCCTGCCGCACCTGCTGCAGATTCCGGGAAGAAATGGTAATTGTCTGTACGTACGCCATAAATTCCTCCAAAGATCTGTGCAAGCTCTGCCAGCGTAAACTGAGAAATAAATTCTTCTACGGTTGCCTGTCCGTCTGCCACATGTCCAAGCTTAATTCCCTTATCCACACCAGTCAGCTCATAAGCCTCCAGGTCCGTATCCCATTTCTCTGTGATATCATTTGCAGCCTTGCGCAAAGAAGCTTTCTCCGAAGCCATCACATAGTTGCCCTCATCATCCTTCACTGCCTTGGCAACAACAAACGCAAAGTCCGGTGCAAGCACTTCCGTCAGCTCTTCGGTCACAACGGTCTCATCCACCGTATAAGTACCGGCCAGAGTCAGATTCTTAACCGTTGTCCCTGCATAAACAGCGTAGTCCCCTGCTTCCATTACGTAGCAGTTCTCATGGCCTGCAGCGCCGGAGTCATCATAAGAAGCCATATCCTTTGTCGCAAAACTCAAAGTCACCGTACAGGACTCGCCCGGTTCAAGTTCCGGAGTCTTGGCAAAAGCTCCCATCTCATAAGCCGGATTTCCAAGTGTGCCCACCGGCGCACTGTAATATACTTCCACAACTTCTTTTCCGCTCACCTCTCCGGTGTTCTTTACATTCACGTCCACGGAGATGGTGTTTTCATCCATCGTCGTCTCGGCAATTTCATAATCAAATGTGGTATAGCTGAGACCATATCCAAATTCATAACGCACTTCTTCCGGTGCAAATGTCTCAAAATAACGATAACCTACGTAGATGTCTTCTCCATAAATCGGATTAATTACGTCAATTCCGTATGTCGCACTCTGTACCGCATGTGCCGGATAATCCTCGTAATCATAAGCCCATGTGTCCATCATATGGCCCGACGGGTTGATCTCTCCGGTCAGAATTTTGCCGACAGAAATCGTGCCGTAGCCGCCCGGCTGCCATGCTTCCAAAACTGCATCCACTTCATATTTCTCAATCCAGCTCGTATCTACCATACTTCCTGTATTCAGAATCACCAAAACCTTGTCAAACGCCCCGCTGACCGCAGCAAGCGTAGCCTCCTCACTCGGAGAAAGATACCAGTCGCCGTCCCCTTCCTTCGCGGTGCGGTCATGGCCCTCACTCGAATTACGTCCGAAAACTACAACCGCCATATCATTGCGCGCTGCAATCTCTTCCATATTCAGATCATCCAGCGGCATCTCTACTCTGGACGCCCCGCTTCCCATGCTGCCGAAGGTGCTGTTTTCATTGTCATCTGAATTTTCCTCGCAGAACTTTGCATACACCTCATATAATTCCTGATCATAAGAAATGCCGGCTTCGGTAAACCCGTCAATAAAGTTGTATGAAGCGCCCGTATGTACCGTGCCGGAACCGCCTCCTCCTTTGTAAATATCAATCTGTGTCCGGCCAAATACGGCCACCTTTGTCTCATCCTTGTTGAACGGCAAAATCCCGTTATTTTCCAGCAAAACAGCGCCTTCTGCTGCCACCTGCAAGGACACTGATTTAGCATCCGACGCGGGATCAAGATTCCCGGCAAAGCTCACGCCCGGAACTGCTGTAAACGCGGTTGCCACTGCCAGAGAGATTGCCATAACCTGTTTCTTTTTCATCAAAAATCCTCCCTTTTCTATCCTGCATTCGATGGTTCATCCGTGCGCACCAGAACTGTACAGACATATCACCGGAACAAGCCATTCCTGTGTTTTCCTGCCTGAACCAACCGTCTTCCATAGAATAAAAAATTCGGAAACAGAAGTCAATCTTTCCGCTCCATCCTCAAAAGATCCCCCACTAAATCAAAATATTCCCCCCTCCAAACACTACTTTCGGTACTTAGCCGGAGAAATATTATAGAATTTCTGAAACACACCGCTGAAATGTTTTACGTCACGGTAGCCCGTCATCTCCGCAACCTGCGCAACCGTATAGGACGCATCGTCAAGAAGGCGCTTTGCATTTTTCATGCGGATGGCAGTCAGATATTCGCTGAAGTTCGAACCCGTCTCCTTTTTGAAAAGCGTTGAGAGATAACTTGGGCTCACATAAACCGTTGCCGCCACGCTCTCCAGTGTCAGGTGCTCCTCAAAATGTGCTTCTATATAGTTCTTCACAGCCCGAATTATTTTGCTGCACGATTCTGTCTGCGGCTCCGGACTTTTCAGCTTCTCCTTCACCACAGTCAGCGCTTTCATAAGCTCCGCCCGGTTGACCGGTTTGGGCAAAAAATCCTCCGCGCCCAGCTGCATCGCCTCTCTTGCATAAGAAAAACTCGCATAAGAACTGACAATCAGAAACCGCGTAGGCAGACCGGCTTCCAGCGTTTTTGCAATAATTTCCAGTCCGGAACGCCCCGGCATACAGATATCGGTTATCACAATCTCCGGCCGCAGCGTCAGAATCATCTCATACAGCTCATCCCCGTTTTTGGCGCACCCTGCCAGACTCAGCCCGAATCGCTTCCAGTCAATAATATGTTCCAGCAGTGTCAGCGCCAACGGCTCATCATCCGCAAGTACTACCCGCACCATTCGCATCCTTCTCCTCCATCGCATCCCGCGTTCGGGCCGGAATCCACAGGCTTACCTTGGTCTCTTTCCCCGGCTCACTCTCAATTGTATAATCCACAGGCTCCTCAAAAAAAACGTTCAGACGCCTCAGTATATTACTCAGTCCAATCCCGTTTGTATCATCATAATTCTCGTCTGCCATATCTTTTTGTACCTGCGCAAGGCGCTCCGGGGTAAAGCCAGTCCCATTATCCGCCACTGTAATTCTCACCCGTTTTTTGTCCCATACGGCGTCAATCAGGATACGGCCCCCCTGCGCAACAGGCATAATCCCATGAATCAGAGCATTTTCGCATAATGGCTGCAAAATCATTGACGGAATCCAAATTTGGCCGCATTCTGCCTCTTCCCGGATCTCATATTGCAGCCGATCTGCAAACCTTCGCTTCTGGATAGACAGATAATTCTCCACATTCTGCATTTCCTCCTGAAGCGTTACCGTCTTTCCCAGACGGCTCAGAGAATACCGCAGATAATCCGCTGTCTCAAAAATCATATCCATGGTCTTCGGCGCAGACTCAGCAGCCGCCTGTCCGCCGATCACATTCAATGCATTAAAGAGAAAATGAGGATTCACTCTTGACTGCAGCGTCAGCAATTTGGCACGTTCCAGCTTGGCTGTCATCTGTGTTTCCCGCACCTCAGCCTCTTTGAGCTGCCGTTCCATTGCTTCCTTCAATTTCAGTTCTTCGATTTGATCCAAAATCTCATCCAGCATCCGATAAAAAGCCCTGGACAAAACCCATACCTCATCGTGCCCCGCCTCTGCTTCCGGCGGCATATCCACAACCCACTCTCCTTCGCAGATCTTTTCCGCACATCCAGTCAAAAGTGTCAGTCTTCTCGTAACGCCTTTTGAAAAACGCACCAGAAAAGCCATGCAAAAAACAATCAGTACTGCTGTTCCCCCAAGCAGTGTACGTTCCACATTTTTCTGCGTCGCCTCAAGCCGCGCCTGCCACTCTACGCGGTCCTGATTTACCACCTTCTGGTGCTGGTTCATCATCTTGTGAATCAGTTCCATCCGTTCTTTTGTGTCCTGGTACAGTGCCAAATATCCCCCTGTTCCCCCATTCGTTTCTTCCAACACCTTCCCTGCACAATCCGCATAATCGGCGATCAGATATTCCAGATCCGTAAAGATCGGTGCATCCAGCAGTCCTGCCAGCGCCTGCGCAGCCTCCCGCATCTCTTGCAACAATGCAGTGCACCGTATTTTTATGTCATCGTCCCTGTCAAGCGCATAAGAATACAGCCTGCTGTCACTCTCTTCAAGCCCATTCACCAGAGAAGCAAACGTTCTCTGTACTTCTAAAAGTCGGCTTTGCTGCCGAAACAGATACTGGCTGTTTTTCCAGAAGAACGAAAAAAACAACAGAAGCAGCATGCAAAGCATTCCCCCAAAAAAGAGCAGCCTTTGCCTGATCGAATGAATTCTCATCTTCCCTTTCATGATCATCTGCCCTCCAAATCCTGCGCTGTCAGCTCAATACAAGGAAATAACCGATCCTCCCCCATTTGTGTCCTGTCTGCCGCCAGTTCAACCAATGCCTGCGCACACGCTTCCCCGATTGTTTCCGTATCCTGCGTATATGTAAGATCAAGCGCGCCCAGACGCAGCGCATTTTCGATCTTTTCATTGCGGTCAAACGTAATCACCACAGTATCCCCGCTTCGCCCTCTTGCTTCAAGCACATCAGCAGCAGCCTGTCCGGACACTGCGTCCGCGCAGAACAGGGCCTTCAGCGCCGGATGCTCATCAAGAAGCGTCTCAACCGTAGAAATCGCTGTCAGCGAATCATACGAAGTGTTCATCTGAGCCACGATATTCACCCCATTTTCCTCTGCACCTGCAAAAAAACCATCCAGCCTCGCTCCCACGCTGCGCAACCCGGTCTGCAAAACCGGCGCCAGAACCGCCACCTCTGCTTGCGGTTCCAGTGTCTCAGCCAGAAAATCAGCAGCCTTTTCCCCGACGCCGTAATTATCTGTCCCGATATAAGCGTAACGTCCGCTCTCTTCCACATCTCCGTCTACCAAAATCAGCCGGATTCCCTCATCCGAAAGCGCCTGATAATATTCCAGGCTTGTCTCTGATCTTGTCCCTAAAAACAACAGCACGTCGGTCTTCATGCGTATGGCCAGCTTCACCACATGTTCCACGGAAACGCTTTCCATGCCATACCTGCTGAATGCCACCTCAGGATGCCCATCCAGATTTTTTTCAATTGCCTCTGCAATCTCATGCACAATATTAAAATCCTGCAGCCACGTCTGCTCATGATAAAATATAGCGGCGCGAAGCGGCTTCTCCTCCGTCTCATGCGCCTGCCCACTCATCTGCGCAAGCCCGTATAACACCCCGGCTGCCACTGCTGCTGCCGCTCTTTTCCCTCTGCCCATACACGCCTCCTTTTTGGAACCTCAATCCTTCCAACCTCTTCTCCAAATATATCCCACGCTTATTCTCACAAATGTAGTAAAAAAGAGAGCGCAGTTCCACCGATGAACACTCATCTGTGTGAAGCACTCCCTTCATTATATATCAGGCTTTTTTATATTTCAATTTCTTATACTTCAACCAGCTCATACTCTCTTGTTCCGATGCCGTGTTTTAATGCCGCATCAATCGTATGAATACCGTTCTTTGACTCAATACGCTCTACCAGATGATCTCTGCCCGGATCTTTAGAAGCATATACGAGATCAAGGCAAGCCTGATCAATCGCAACCGGATCAAGAGAAGCCAGAATACCGATATCCTTCATACACGGGTCCTCTGCCACTGCACAGCAGTCGCAGTCTACTGACATATTTGCCATTACATTGATATAAGCCAGATTGTCCTTAAAATAGTTTACTACGGACGCCGCCGCGTCTGCCATAGACTCCAGGAAAGAATCATGATCGGATGTCCAGAATGCATCAATATCTCCAACGCCGTGGATATATTTCTTGCCGTATCCGGAAGCCACGCCAATTGAAAGCTGCTTCAGCGCTCCGCCATATCCGCCCATCGGATGTCCCTTGAAATGAGAAAGCACCAACATAGAATCATAATTTTCCACATGTTTTCCCACAAAATTCTTTTTGATCTTCAGTCCATCTGGAATCGCAAGCTCCAGGTCCGGGCCATCTGCATCCATAATATCAACCGGGAAAATTTTCGAAAATCCATGCTTCTCCATGGTCGCCAGATGCTTTTCTGTCGTATCTCTTGAACCTTCATATGCGGTATTGCACTCTGTAACCGTACCCTTTACGTAATCCACCATCGGCTTCCAGAATTCACCATGCAGGAAATTCTGATTGCCCTCTTCGCCGGAATGCACCTTCACTGCTACCTTGCCTGGCAGCTCTTTTCCAAGCATTTTATACAACTCAAGAACCTTTTCCGGTGTAATCTCTCTCGAAAAATATACCTTTGCTTTCATATCGTAACCTCCTTTTAAGTTTTCTGTTTCACGCTTGTTTTTATTTTATACCTTAGAGTACACTATAGGTCAACTAAAATTTTATGAAAACATCCCTCGCTTTTGCTGCTAATGTGCGTGAAACATACTTCCCTGCCCATCCAAAATGTCCTACATATGTTTCAGATATTTCCGGTATGTAAATACAAACAACACCGCAGACAGCGCGGTTGCCAGATAATCAGTCACCGGCTGGCTCGCAGCCAGCATACGCGGCGTGTCGAAAATCTGTCGGAAGGCCAGCAAGATTGGAATATAAATAATCCCCTGTCTGCTCACAGACAGGATAAGCGCTGGAAGTGCAGCCCCTGTCGACTGAATTGCATTGACAAACACAAACATCAGGCCCAGAATGGGGCCGGAATAAATATAAATGCGGGCAAACTGGATGCCGAACTCATAGGCATCGGCGTTATCCAAAAATGCCTTTACGAGGCCGCCCGCCCCGAAATAGCAGATTGCTGTCATAATCAGGCTCAGGCTAAACGCAAGGCCCAGAGAAAACTTCATCACATCGGTATACCGCTTTTTGTTTCCGGCCCCGTAGCAGTAACCGAGCAGCGGCTGTATTCCACTTCCAAGTCCGATCAGAAGCATTACGACAATCATATTTACCTTCATGGCCACGCCGAGTCCAGCTACAGCCATATCTCCGTAACGCACCATCAGATTGTTGATAATGATGTTCGAGGTACTCATTAAAATACTGTTTAAAGAAGCCGGAATACCGATTGCCATCACGCCTGCGGCAATCCCGTCCCGGACCTTATAATCCTGCGGGCGAATCGAAAGCAGTGCCTTCTTTGACACGAGATGCCGTACATAAAAAGCAGCCGAAAAAACGTTTCCGATCACTGTAGCGATCGCTGCTCCGGCCACATTCCAGCCAAAGGTCAGAATCATCAGCGGATCCAGTACGATATTCATCAGGTTGCCGAGAATCATACCCATCATCGCAGTTTGTGCGCTTCCCTCGGCGCGGATGATGTTGCTGAACGAGTTGCTGACAATCAGAAACGGAATACCAAGTGCAACAATGTTTAAATACTGCACCGCATAATCCATCGTATCGCTGCTAGCCCCGACTGCCGCACAGATCGGCTTCACAAAGATCCAGATAACAATCATCGCGATGATTCCGATCACCAGACCGCTCCAGAAGCAAAAGGAAGAGGTACTTCTTGCCTTCTTCTCTTTTCCCTCACCGAGCATCCTCGAAATCAGGGACGTTCCTCCAATGCCAAAGAGCATGCCAACTGCCATAAAAAGCAGGAACACCGGCGTTGCCACCGAAACAGCTGCTACCATATAGGCATTTTTTGTCTGACCAATAAAAAAAGTGTCAGCCAGATTGTACACTAACACCATAAGCATGCTGATGATCGACGGAACCACATTGCTGATGACTGCCTTGGGTATAGGCGCATTTGCAAAAATATTTGTTGTTTTGTCTTTCATATTTCACTCCTCCTGTTCTCACAAAGAAAAGCCACGTTTCAGATTCTCGTATATCCGCTGCAAATACTGATCAAGCTGAAGCCGCTCCGTTGGCGTCATCCCGTCCAGCATAACACCGTATACGTATTCCAGCGCCTTTTTATCCTCCTCAAGAACGCGGTACCCTTTCTCCGTCAGAAAAATCCGCTTGCTTCTCCCTGTTTCCTCCCGGAAAATAAACGCTTTCTTTTCCAGAAGCTTCAGTACATGGATGGTACTGGTATGCTTGACCCCAAAATATGCTGCGATTGCAGACAGCGTATTCTCCGAATCCTCATGCAAAAGCAGATACACCAGCGTATCCATCTGAGGAGCCGTCAGGTCATATTGTTTCAAAAGCCTGTTTCGGCCGCGCTCCAAAGCTACCTGTATTTTTTTCAGATATATTCCTGTCTGAATCATGGTTACGCCCTTTCCTTATGTAGCTTGCTACATTTTATAACAACAATCTGGAAAAGTCAATCAAAAATCAATCCTTCCTTTTTCTATTTAAAGTACAGTAACCGCTTACTTTGTCGGAGCAGCCCGCGCTTTGTTCTATAATATAATTTACCATGCCCCTGTGGTTTCAAAGCAATACAAGGAAGAAGTAGAAAAAGGCAAATATCCGGTTATAGTTGTTGTAAATGGTACTGGTGTTTTGGAATTTGTATCTTGCTCAAATTGATACAATAGAAACCGTATTCCCGTGTTCTTCCAAAAGTGCAATGAGATCATCTGTCTTTAACCAGACGGTTGCCGTATTTTCATTCGGATGTACCCCAATAATGCCCGGTAACCCCATAAAGTCCTGATCGACGCATGCACTTACCGTTCTCTCACTATCATTTAAGATACCAAACGGTGATACAGAACCCGGCCTCAAATCCATAATATCCAGTAAATCCTGTTCCGACGCAAAACTCAATGGCCGGGTATTAAGCTTTTGCCTGAATTCTTTTAAGTTTACCTTTTTATCGCCTTTTACTATTATGAGATAAAAGTTTTTCTTTTTATCATCGCGGACAAATAAATTTTTTGCCACTGCTTCCGGATAAGGAATGTTGATTTCAGAAAGTTCCTCCATATTATAAACCGCTTCATGTTCTGTAATTTTATGCTGAATACCTTTCTTTTTCAGATATTCATAAATTTCCTGCCGGTTCATACTTCCTCTCCTCTCTGATTTCAGGTTTCCAAGCCTCACGATTCTCACAATCCCACACTACGCTTACAGGCAAAGTTCTTTTATATAAAACTGATTCATCGTACTGTGGACAACTGCCTCCGGCTTATCAATCTGCTGAAATCCATTTCTTTTATACAACCGAATCGCCGTTTCAAGATTTGTATGGGTCTCGAGATATAATCTTTTATATCCCGCCTTTCCGGCAAAATCTTCTGCAATCTGCATTAGGTATCTCCCTATTCCTTTTCCCTTTGCCGGATCTGTCAGATAAAGCTTTTGCAGTTCTGCACAGTTCTCAAATCCATCAAATTCTGCCACGCCTACGCCGCCGATTACTTGTCCATTCTCGTCTGTCGCAATAAAATAGCCTCTTTTACCCGGAAGACTCCTGTAATACCTGCTGAGGTGATCCAACTCCGGATCAAAGTAGACCGTTCCCGGAATATCCAGATGAAATTTCTTTAAATTTGTTCTGATAATCTCTGCAATCAAAGAATCGTCTGCATCTGTAATCGGCCGTACATTAATAAGCTCCAAATATGTGCTGCTTTGCCTGTTTTTCATGCTTTTACCCGCTTTCTATTGCCTATACGTCATTTTTCAGAGAAGATCTTTATTTTACATATTTGCTTCTTCTGCGATAAAATGCAGCGAACAAAATTCCGCCCAATATTGTTAAAAGGCATACGGCATACATAATCAGATTTGCTGTTTGTGCCGTATTAGAGGTAGAACCAAGATCGGAAGCACCAGGCCCAAACCCGGACGGATCAAACCCTTCTGGAAATTCTCTCCGAAACTTTCCAGATGAAGATTCTGTTTCGGGTTCTTTTCCAGACTCTGATTCTGATACTGATTCTGATTCAGATTCCGAAACCTGATTATCCTGAGTTTCACTGCCCTCTCCAAATCCTGTAAATTCGAAAGGCTTTCCACCCATTCCTCCCATATTCATGGTTCCCATTACCTCGACATTAATCGAAGACGCATCCACCAAAGCAGACGAATTTTCTCTTTGTCCCTCCGTTGTTGCCGGAACGGTGCCCTCCAACTGTCCCTGAATACTTTCCGCACGCAAAACAACTGTATCGTAAAGCATAGCTGCCCCGGTCTGATACTCTTCATATGAATAAAATGCAGTCGGATCTGTCTCGACAAGGGAACCGATCTGTTCCCCAATCCGCTGATACATTTCATCAAATATCCCACCGGATACATATTCCTCCACAAGCTGTTGCAAATAGGAATGATATTGGGCAAGGTATGTCTCATTCTCCAACAACGAATCAAAAAACTTTGTCCCTGAAAACGGAGTATCAATCGGATGATTCACTACATCAGAACCATTGTTTCCTCCCATCCCCATGCCTCCGAAGGCCAGATTATAATCCCACGGAAGAATATTCAGGCAGCCATTGGATTCATAAAGGTAATAATTATGTGCCATATTTCCCGTCAAGCTGTCCTGATTGACGACAAATGTATGAACCGCCATATATTTCAGAATATTGTCAATATCCAGATAACTCTTTAGTTCTGTCCCTTCACTGACATGTTTTAAAGCTTTTACCACTTTCTTATGTTCTTTGTCTCCGGTTTTCGTAACAGCCCCCTCCCAGATCGTTGTATAGCTATCCAGGTCATCATTGCTGTAATTCAGGTCAGCCCCACCGCTACGCGAGGAAAAAGCACCGCCCATATCCGGCATATTATTTGAAAAGAAATCTGGCATATTGCCGTCCGTATCCGGCATCTGATGCTCTGCTGTTCCTGTATTCGACCCTTCGTTTTCCGTTTCTTCCGGTGTTTCGCCTGCCACCTTGTTTGGCATTCCTTCTGATTCTTTTTCCGACGGCAGCTCTGACATACTACCCGACATGCCTCCCGACGACAGGTCTGGCATTCCTTCCGGCATTTCTCCTGACGGCAGCTCTGGCACGCTTTCTGACATGCCTCCCGACGACAGGTCTGGCATTCCTTCCGGCATTTCTCCCGATGGCAGGTCTGGCATACTTCCCGACATGCCTCCTGACGGCAGATCTGACATTCCTTCCGGCGCTTCTTCACCTGACGGCACGTCTGGCATTCCTGACATGGCAGGCATCTGCCCTCCAGGAAGCATCGCGCCTCTGCCAGGTCCTCCATCCTCTTCCTTCCTGTCACCGCCCATACCCATACTTTCTGGTTTGTACAGCGCGCCATTTCCTGTACCATAGTTCCGCATCAGAAAACTGTCCTCAACCGCTTCAAGCGCCAGATACACGCCCCAGTATTCCCCGTTGACAGATACTTTCGCATAATTATACAAAGAAGCATCCACATCCAGAAAACGATACATGTCGTAGACGATAGCCTCTTTCATGTTCGTCGCATCTGCATAATTATTATTCAGGATCAGCTTATCCAGGCCAAAACACGTCTGCCCCTCTACATACTGATCAAATTCGATCTTCAGACTGTACCGGTCTGTATTCGGATCAGTAGCAATAGCTGTGAGGCTCGTATTTCCTTTGGGGCGGATACCTACATTGCTCACTTTTGTCCCGTTAATTACAACGTCACATCTGTAATACATCTCAGAAATCGCATTGTCCAGAAGCTCCTGCCAGTCATCCTCATCTATTTCTATATTGACCTCCAGAATCTTATCCGTATCAAACAGCTTTGACTCATACTGCATCACAACACCTACACCACCGGTCGCACTCGCCAGCTGATCAGAAAAAGCCATCGCACACAGACAAATGACCGTCGCAACTGTCATCAATATGACTACAATCCTTGATATATACTTATTTGTAATCATAACTGCCTCCTTCTGTTATTCGAAAATTAGAACCAATTACAGTCTGAAATCAGAATCAGACGAACTGGAAATCCCCTTCCTTTCTTAAGACATATACTCCCCATTATAGCTGACCAGAGTCGTATGTTCCACGCCTGTAATCTCATTGATACGGTTCACAAAGGAAGTACCTGCATCTTTCATACGAATCTCTGCTGTCAGTTCTATGCCTCCTGCATTTACCGTTTTCGCCTTTACCACATATCGCTCGGCTGCGCTCTTCAGTACTTGCAATGCCGCCTCTTCCGCCGCTTCCGTCTGACAATTCAGCACCAGAAGGTAAGGATTATCATGGATTTTCCGGTTTGCAAACAGCAGCAGAACGATACCAATAAGTACAGAACCAATCACAGCCAGCGGGATCATACCTGCTCCGATCACAATACCTGCTGCAATTGCCCAGAACAGATACACGATTTCCATCGGCTCCTTAATCGCTGCACGAAAACGCACGATGGACAGCGCACCCACCATACCAAGTGAGAGCACAACATTAGAAGTTACCGCCATGATAACCAGCGTAGTTACAAGCGATAATCCAACCAACGTCATGGCGAAACCGGTGGAATACATAACTCCTGCAAACGTTTTTTTGTAAACAAGAAAAATAAACAGCCCGACCGCCACTGCAAACAGCATGCCAATTGCCATGTCTATCACAGAAAACTGTGAAACATTTTCCAGAAAACTTGATTTAAAAATATCATTAAATGTCATTACTTTAACTCCTCCTGCCTAAGTAATAAATCGAATTTGCCTGCAAACGATCTATTTTTCATTATCCAAATCGCCTGCAAGCAGCATATTTTGAAAAAGCCTGCTGCCGCACTCCCTCGCTCTGAATCAGATGTGCAATAACCGCTGGAAGAAAACTGTCATATTTTACTTCCAGGATTATTGTCTGAGGTGCATCCGTTGCCCGGATATCATGCCGCTCTTCCAGAAAATTCTGATGATAAAGACTCGTCCGGATATCCGAATCAAACGTAATACGCACATTTCCTGCACGGTAAATATAAGGTTCCCGAAGATACGAAACCATCACGCGCGGCCGCAAAAGCTGGTATTTCATTTTCGCATACATCTCCCGGATCAATGGGGATGGATGACACGCCATCCACAAAATCTCTCCCGCCAGCAGAGCATCATACTCCTTTTTTGTAAGCGGCGCATCAATCTTCATGCAGAGATTTCCATCCTTCATTTTCTTTTCCAGCATGATATACGAAAAGTCATCATTATAATAGCGAATCCGAAACTTTTCACGTTTTGCGGCTCCATCTATTTTTTCACGCAGCGCTTTATCGTTTAAGTTATCAAAATAAATGCTGCGAATACGGTACTTTCCATCGGCTCCGACATGCCTGTCCGGATTCATGACACTGCGAAGCCGCTGCCGAAGCGGAAGATACGCCGCATAGTCAATCTCATATTTCAACTCATGCCGGTACTGTCCTGAAACATCCATACGCTCTACTCCTTTCCTGTTTTATCGTTTCAATAAGTATAAAATGGCAACCTGAAATGTAGCTGAAAACAGTTTGAACATTCTGTGAAAACAGGCGAACTCTACCATGGAAAATCCCCCATTCAGACCCAAAAAAGCCGCTGTACGTTTCAATTCATACAGCGGCTTTCTTCACTTTTATTTTTAATCTGTTTCTGTCCGGAGTAACCCTTATCACTCCTCACAATGTCTGTTTCTACTGCCTGTTTCCCCTGTGCATCTGTTCATAATCCTTCAATGCCTGGAATGCCTCTCCTGACAGAGGCAGCAGCGCTACCATGTTAAATACTGTCATCAACCCAATGCCAACATCACCGAGATCCCACACAAAAGTGTAAGCAGCCAGGCCGCCGATAAACAGCATCACAAGTGCCAACAATTTATAAAGTGTCTGTGAAAGCCAGTTATCCCCAAAGAGATATGAAACATTGGATCTTGCGTAAAACAAAATACCGATAAACGTAGAAAAACTGAACAGCAACAAAATCACAGCAATAAAAATTACACCAAAACTTCCGAAGTGGAAACGCATTGCTTCCTGAAGCAGATCCATGCCAGCCAAATCAGCAATCCGCTCTGCCGGAGCCAGCAGCATGATCATCGCAGAACAGCTGCAAATCACAATCGTATCAATAAACACACCAAATGCCTGTAAAAGGCCTGCCTTAGCCGGATGGCTGACATCCGCTGCTGCCGCCGCACACGGCGCAGAACCGGAACCTGCTTCATTCGAAAACAGACCACGCTTTACGCCATTCATCAGCACCGCGCCAAAACCGCCTGCTGCCACCTGCCGCAAACCAAATGCTTCTGAAAAAATCCGTTCAAATACAGATGGCAGAGCGCCTCCGTTTTTCACGATCACAATGACCGTCATCAGTAAATAACAGCCTGCCATAATCGGCACCACCACATCAAGCACTTTTACTGTTGCATTTTTTCTCAGAACAATAATCGCTGACGCTAAAACCAATGCAATCGTCGTATAAAGCGGCGGAATCTCAAACGCATTATCCATTGCTGAAGTCACTGAATTGCTGATTACCTGGCTGATGCCACACCAACAGATCAGCCCTGAAATTGCAAACATTGCTGCAATGATACTGCGCCTTCTTGCATTTTTGCCCCGCTTTTCTCTTCTGCGCATCATAAATGCATGAATATAGTACGCCGGACCACCGCGATACCCGCCATACAGAGGATCTTTCTCTTTGTATATCTGTGCCAGGGTTGCCTCAGCAAATGCTGTGGAAGAACCAAGCAGCGCCATCAGCCACATCCAGAACACTGCACCTGCGCCACCTGCCGAAATAGCTGCCACCACACCCACCAGGTTTCCCATACCTACTCTGGTAGCCGTAGATACAATCAGCGCCTGAATTCCGGAGATACTTCCTTTTTCCGTCTGCCTGCGTCTTTCTGCCGAGATCCGCAGTATATCTGGAAACATCCGAATCAGCACAAAGCCTGTCCGAATTGTGAAAAAAATTCCAACCGGAACAAGAATCAAAACCAGCAAAGACAGCCCGGCACTTCCGCCTCCCGGAAGCGGAACGGTAATCAAATCCCCCCACATAAAATCATAAAGCGCACGAATCAGGTTATAAAATACTTGAAAAAACCCCATAAACACCTCTTATGTCAAAAATATTAGGCAACTGCAAAACGCTGTGATCATCTGGCAACTTATAGGCAGTTGTCCTGTATACAGTATAACATGAAATCAAAAATTTGTATAATTAATAATAAAAATTCTATTCATTCATATTTTAGATTCAGACAGGAAGAATCCATTCCATGCAAAAAACAACGGCACACGACACAATCGACACCTGAAACAGACTCTTTTTGCAGTACGCCAAAATACTCCCAACCACAAGTGCCGCCGCACCGGACCATATACTTGCAGTTGCTGTCAAAATAGCCGGAAAAATCATGACAGACAGCGTCACATACGGAACATAATACAGAAAGGATCTCACCCACGGATTCTTAATTTCCTTTCGTATTAAAGTCAGCGGAAGCATTCGTATCAGATACGTCACACCCGCCATTACCAGAATATACAGATAAACATTACGCTCCATTTCAGCTCAAATCCTCCATCCTCTTTCATTCAACATCTCTACCTTCTTACCGGTTATCCCTTCTCCTCTTTTACCGGAAAAAGTGATGCCGCCACCCCCGCAATCAGTACTGTTAAAATAATAATCCTGAAACCCGACGATATATCTTTCAGCAACGGAACGACTGAAAACACAAAACTGGCCCCCATAGACACCAGAATGATACCGGCAAGTATCCGGCTTTCTCGCGCCGGAGGAATCACAACAGCAAGAAACATTCCATAAAGCGCCACGCCAAGCGCACTTAAAAGCCGGGCTGGCAGAAGATCTCCTGACACTGCTCCGAGAAATGTGCCAAACGTCCATCCTGGAACTGCTACACAAATCAGGCCATATGTATAAAAAGGGCTCAAACTCCCCTCCCTGCAAACAGACACTCCAAAAATTTCATCCGTGACTCCATAAGAAACCATAAAACGATGCAGAAATGGCATTCCTTTTTCCAATTTCTGTGACAGGGAACAGGACATAAGGCAATAGCGCAAATTAATAATCAGCTGTGCTGCCGCCATCTCCACAAAAGGCGCCCCGGCCTCAATAATCCCAAGAGCCGCAAACTGCCCCGCGCTTGTCAGATTCGTAAGCGACATAATAACCGCCGCAAGCGTACTGACCCCTGCTTTGCGAGCCATAATACCAAACGAAAACGAAACAGCCAGATACCCCAGCCCAATCGGCACACCATCCTTTAATCCATATCGAAACTGCCGTATTCTCTGATTCATACAACTTTCCTCCGAATCACATTTCTCATAAGTTATCTGCCACACAAAGATGTTACCCGCAGAACAGATCTATTCTAACACGCCGCAACCGCACCGTCAAATATTCTGCCACCATCGGAAAACAAAGAGAAAGCTTCACAAAATTCCCCCTACATCTTCCATATTTTTTATTGACATACCATACTGCTTTCCTGTATAATCCATATCATAGATAATTGGTAGGAAATGGAGGATTACTTATGAATACAATGAAAAAACAGCGTACAAAACTTCTTTTAACATTACTGATGATCTGTATCCTGTCCTGTGTTTTGCCACAGTCTGTACTGGCAGATTCCGCCCGCCTTAAATTCAGCGCCAAAACTTCCGGCTCTGGAAATAAAATAAAAGTCAAACGTGTCACTTACGACAAGAACTCTGATTATGAAGACCGGGAGTCCCTTCGTCCCGCTGAGCTTGAAGTCGACTTTTCCTCCCGTGTCACCTGGAAACGCGGCGCAAAGGTTACAGTTAAGGACAATAAAGGCAAAACATACCGTGCCTTTTTAACGGATAAAGACAGTGACGAATGTGACATCAATATCTATAATCTTAAAGAGGGCCGCACCTATACGATTACAATCAACGGCATAAAAAAGCGCGGCACGACCGGCTACCGCAAGTTGACCATCAAAGCCTCGGTCCCTGCGCCAAAACCAAAATCTCAAAAAGTAAAAGTGAAAAAAATAGAGATTGATGACGAGGATAACGAAATCGAAGTTTCTTTCGCCTCCAAGGTAGACTGGAAAAGAAATGCAAAAATCAGTTCCATCAAAGACAACACCGGCAAAACCTGCAAAGGATATCTGATTGATATCGACGACGATGAATGTGAACTTTACATTCCGAACATGAGAAATGGCCGTACCTACACCGTTCAGCTTTCCGGAATTAAAGCCAGAGGTGCTTCCTCATACGGAACCGTCACCTTTAAGGTCCGTGTTCCGTCCTGGAGTCAGATATCGTAAATCCACTGAGTTCTTCACAAGATTGTTTTAATGTATTGAGTTTATACGGAATCATCGCCCAGTTTATATCGCGATGATTCCATTTTTTTCTCTCTTATCGCTGCATTTGCACGCAAAATCTACATTACAAATCACCACTGTCACCCTATGGTTCCATTGTTTTATAAGCAATGACATACCCATCCACATTATTGCCGGACACACGGTATTCACTCCCCTCCGGCAATGACACCGAAGTATTCATGGTAAAGAAAATCTCGAATGTCTCGTCCCCGCAAACCTGTGTAATTGGAGACAATTCACTGGTATTCTCCCGGAGCCAGTCCACATATTCCTCCAGACATAAATCATGCTCATACATATAGTATGCATGCGGGACACCCACATATCTGAAATGCCACTCTTCATTACTGATCCCTGTGATCTCTGTCTTACTTGCCTGATAGCGTAGTACAAATCCAAAACGGTAGGAATTGTCTGCATACCACACGGCTTCCGCGCTGTTGCTAAAGTTGCCCTCACTGCCATCCTCATAAAAAATACTAAGATCCATTGCCAATCCTGTATGATGTTCACTGTAGCCGGGATTGGCCACATAAGCTCTGGCATATTCCAAGCCATACTGGTTGGTATATTCCTCATAAAGCTCCTGTTGTTCCTCCACAGAACGGTATGCACTTGAAATACCGCTCAGATAGCTCCCAGTTTCCGCCTCGCAAGCTGCAATCATCTGGTCAAGCGGATCAATCACCCTCCCGGCAAGCTGCACCTCAGGCCAGCTAACCGTGTAACCTCCACTCTTTGCCTCCTCCACACGTACCAGCTGCACAGATGCGCTGTTTTCCTCAACATGATACGGATACTCTGAATTCACCAGTATCAGGTCCCCTGTATACTTGTCAGCCTCGGACAGCTGCAAAAGTACATTTGCCGCATCAACAGGATTCTTTAAAATATTATGTTCATCCGACACATTGTCTTTCTGCGCTGTATCAGCCTTGCGGCTCGAAAATTTCACCGCCACAAGCGCCATTCCTGCTACTACAAACAGCAAAGCCAGGCCCAATATCATTTTTTGCTGCTGAACCCTTTTTCTTCTTTTGCGCCTTGCTTCTGCCCGCCGAATTTCTATCGGCTGTTCCGGCCTCTCTTGAGTGTTCCGTCTTTTTTCATTTCCATTTTCCATATCAATTCCCAATCATCAAATTTGTGTTCAAATATGTTATCTTGATTCCAGTAAAATTTTCCGCCCATACGGACAAAACAAAAAGGATGCAAATGCAAATCCTGTAGATTACATTTTGCATCCCTTTATCGTTTGTTGTTGTTCAATCGCTTAAAACAGACCGTATTACCTGAATTAACCCGTTCCTGCTATACTGCCACATTAAAGAGATTACGCAACTGATTTGCGATATCATCACTCGTCGCGTTCAACATAGCCACCTCATTAATATCAGACAGTTTATTCAATTCTCCATTGGTGTCATTATAATTGTATCCAATCGTATACACCGGCACTTTCATTCCTTCTACGATCGACGTGATCCGATTCAGGCTGTAGCCTTCGTTCTGCTGGCCGTCCGATAAGACAAACAGCATAAGCTTCGCATCCGGCACCTCTTTTGCCTTCTCGGCAAGCATATCCAACGCTACCAGCACCGCATCATACGTCGCTGTGCCGCCGCCATCCGATAAGTTTTTCACTTCACCGGAGAAATAAGCCTTCTGTGTCGCATCAAACTGTGCAATAGGCAGATTGATCGTCACATCGCTGGCATAGCTGACAAGTCCTACGTAATGGTCTGAGCCAATATACGAGGAAGCACTGATCAGGGATGCCTTCAGAGAATTCAGCGGAGCTCCTCCCATTGAGCCGGAAATATCTGCAACAAACACCGCGATAATCGGCTTACCGCCGCTCTTGTTTTTCTTCCATACCTTCTGAGCCGTCAGATATCCTGTCCCATCCAGTCCCGGATCCTGTGAAACGTAATCGTCATGACGGTTGAAACCTTTTTCAGTCGCCATTTTCTGATTTTCTTCCGTCAGACAGTATGCAGCAAACAGCGCAGCTGCCTCCTGCTCCTCTTCCGTACAGTAATCAAACGTGTACACCGGATGATCGTGACGGATACCGGCTGGAATATACTCATAATTCACGAGCTCCGGCGTATTGATATAGGCCTGTTCTTCCATTACCATGGCATTGATAATGCCTTTCGAAGCCTGATTGCGGAGCACGCCTGTCGTGTATGCTACAGGAGGAGAATCTTTCTGATACTCCAGCAACTTTTCCTGTGCCTTATCAGATAATGGATTGCTGTCATCAAATGCTTTCAGCATGGCAGTCAGGATATTCAGACCTGTACTGGAAGTATACGGATTCGTATATGCAAATGTCAGATCACCTGCAAGCGTAGCCTCCAGCACATTTGCCACGGTTGGATCCTTATACTTCTCAACAAACTTATCATAGATATCTTTCTTGATCAGAATTCCGCCTGTATTTCCTGCAATACGCTCTTCAATCTGACTGACCCCGACCCCTGATGATTTCAGCATTTTACCCCATGCATCGTTCGATGGAATGAAAACATGCGGATGGTAAACACCGGCATTAATGTATGTGACAACTTCGCCCGAAGCCATTTTCCTGACAGAAACCGTAACCTTTTTCCCATTCACGGTCTGTCCGGACTTGTTGAAATCTCTGGCAACCATGTTGATCCAGTCGTCCGGCGCGTCAGAAGAAAGTTCTGTCGCTGCCGCAATCTCAATATCAATCGCTCCATCCCCGCTCACCGTGATCGGAAACGTATCAATATCTGCAAGCGCCTCTGCCTCTGATACATCATCCGAGTAAATATCAAGGACAGGTTTTTGTACCGTGTAGGTCTCAACTTTTTTCAACAGAGAACTTATTTCCGCTGTGGCATCCTCATAGCTCATCGACCTCTGGCTGTTCTCTCTCTCAGTCCTGACCGGCTGCTCATCCGAACATCCCCAAAGAAACATTGCCCCCACTGCCAGCAGACAAAGCCACCTGCTCTTCTTGTTCTTTCTCATACTGTTTCCCTCTTTCCTGTCAGCCCTTCGCCGACCATTGCTGTGTCCATTCAATCCTTAAGCATCCGGATCTTTCATCTCGCTTTCAATTGAAGACAGAATTGTAGATTTATAAATTTCCAGCATTTCCATGCTGTTATCATCTTCTCCCTGCTTGTTCAAAAACTCCGCAAGCGCAAACAGAAACTCCTGTACCTGCTGAAGCTGCTTCTGCCCTTCTTCATGGCAAATCTGCAATCTCCGCTCCACCTGACGGACAGCCTCATCGCTGTCATTGTCCGCCACATCCATATAATTCAATACTTTTCTTACATTTTTGCAGAGATACTGTTCTACGCGGTCCAGAACATCTTCCGTGTTGGCAAGCGCCGCTGCCCCGTTTACATCTAACAGATGCGAAAGCTTTTCCTCATACTCATCCATGATATTCATCTGCATCCGAATCTGCAGCAGCTGCTGTGACAGACCGTGCCACTTTTCAGCCGCGTTTTCCAGCAACAATTCCTGAATTTTCTGCGCATCCATTTTCTTGGAAACTGACAAAACCTCTTTATGCTTTTCCTGCTCTCTGAGCATCTCTTCTTTTCTGACCTCCATCTGGGCCGTCTTTTCATCTTTTTCCTTTTGCCAGATCTGTCTCCGTCTCCATTCCACGCCGTACAGAACAAGCATAAGAACACTAAGAATACCCCCGACTGAAAGAACGCCCGTCCGAAGCTTGCGGTAAAAGCGGATTCCGTTTCGGATAATAATACTGTCTGTCTGCAAATGCAGGTAAACACACGCTGCTGCAAACAGCCCTATGATAAGTATCACATAAATACCCTTTATTTTTTGTTTTCTGTCCTGCATAAATGCAGCTCCCTTCTCAGTGTACTTTCCAGCCGAGTCACTTCAGCTATATCCTGCATTTGCTCTGAAGCCTTTAAATGAACGTGAATCTCATCCGAATGAGCCAGAAAGCCATTTAACAGATCCTGCTTCTGCTCCAGCAGTAGGAGATTCTGACTGATGGTCTGCTCTGTCAAAACGATACTTTTTCTGATCTCTTCCATCCTGACATCGGCCAAAACATCCACCGGGTCTGCGAAATCATTCGCAAAATCAGACTGTCTCTGCCGGGTAACCGTCTCCTCTGTCTGCATCCTCCGCTTCGCATTCGCCAAATCCGTCTGGATCTGGCGCAGCTTTTTGCCCAATCCCTCGCAGCGCCCGATCATAATCCTGCACTGCATGTCGAATATCTCTTTTGGAGCAGTTTTATATAAAGGAATGATGTATTGATCCATATCATTGCTGATACGCAGCAGTTCATCTGCCCCCGCAGCGGCCTGCTGCTGTAATTTTCTTACGTTCATCATCTCATCACACAATCACTTTTGCTGTTTCTTTCATTATAACAGTTTTTTCTTATTGGTCAAACAAATTTGTCGCAGTATTCTCTTACTTTTATTCTGTATTTTGGCTGTTTTCACAAATCTAGTTTTCGACTTTCTTAATTTAACAAAGGAAGGTCGATTGGCACTCCAGCTATCTGCTCGATCTCCGCATAGGTCAGTTTAAAGTTAACTGTCCCGTTTTCTTTTATATATTCCCATGATAAGTCATATTTGCTCATATCTCTGTATACAATTCTTTGTCTTTTTGGCAACGTACAAGGCCTGATCCGCCTGTTCCAGAAGTGTTTCATATTTGCACAAACCGTCTGGTACAACAACATAACCAATACTTTTGGTTACCGGATAACTGCCAACGGAATCCTGCAAAAAGTCATTGAACGTTTTTTCCAGATAACACAGCTTAGAAAACGGAATCAGCAAAATAAATTCGTCCCCGCCAAAACGTCCGATCAGCGTCTGCTGCAAAAAATGCTTCTGAAGCTGCTTCGAAACATCGAGGAGCACCCGATCACCGGCTGCATGTCCAAATGTGTCATTAATATTCTTAAAATCATCCAGGTCAATGATCGCAAGCGCATAGCAAGGCTTGGGCTGACTGCACAGACATTCACGGCACAGTATATCAAACGAGGTTTTGTTGTATAAGCCCGTAAACAAATCCCGCATGCTCTTTTCCCTTGCATCCAAAATGTGTTCGTAAAGATTACTCACATTCGAAACCACACCGATCATATTTACAGACCCATCTTCCTTCTGATAAGGGGTTGCATGAACACGGCACCACATATAATCCCCCGGCGCAGTCCGCATCCGTGCATCATATATTGCCTGCTCCCCGCTTAGTACCTTCTCAAATGCGTCCGCTACAACACCCGCATCCGTCGGATGCACAAAATAGTTCGAAACCTTTTCCATATATAGTTCCGGATCAAGCGCAGCAAAACTTCGTACATCCTGAAGTATTTTCTCACCCGAAACACCATAAATAGCCTCAGCATTTACAAAGCCTAAATAAGTCTGTTTCTCAAGATCCACTTCAAATACACAAAGCCCTGCACTCTTGAGGACAAGCTCAAGATAATTTTTATAATTAAGTAACTGCAAAATCATTTCCTCCAATTAGTATCATATGCCGGTCATTCCCGAAAATGATAACAGTTATAAAACATTTCTTCAATATTCTCTATAAAAAAACTTTCTTTTTGTCACTTTTTCATCATGATCCATTTCATCCGCACCGCCTGTTCTTCATTATAAACCTTCACAAATATACGAGAGTCAAACGACTCCCGCACTTTGGTAGGTGACACTATAAATCTTCTCTAAAATAAAGTCAACTAAAAATTCCGCATCTACTCCCATTGGAAGAAACGGATGGCAAGGCCTCCGCAGACAACTGCGACCACCGCCATGATGGCAATTGGAAACCAGACCGATTCTAACGGCAGACCCAGCGAAGTTGCTTTCAGCACTTTAATCCCCTGTGTCAAAGGCAAAATATCTGCAATCTTCTGCAATGCAGACGGCATCACTTCGTAAGGTAAGGTTGCCCCTGAAAAAATGAGCATCGGAAAATACAGGATGCTGGCAGCCACACTGCGAGCAGAAATGCAGGACTTGTAGGCGTAACTTTATATCTTTTTAATATCTTTTTCTGACGGTAATCGGAAATCAACAGCGGAAGCCCCATTACACCGCCTGCACAAATCGCAATGGTCGATAAGGCCCCGAAGGACTGTTCCAAAAAAGTATATTCTACTCCGGGAACCGCTGTTTTGGCTCCATAAATGACTCCCAAAATTACAGAAACCACTACCGGCATACAGAGAGCAAAAATAACCATGTCCATTCCCCGGAAGGATAACTTCAGTTCTGTTTTCAACATTGTAAAAAATTTATTCATTGTCCTCGTCCTCCTCTCCAGTAAACCATAAATACGCATCTTCCATTTTCTCATAAGGGCTTAATGCTACCGCTTCTTTCACAGTTCCTTCAAAGGCAAATCCGCCATCCTTCAGGATACCAATCCGGTCGCAGAGAATTTCTACCTCATCCATGAAATGAGAGGACAGAACTATTGTCAGGCCATTTTTCTTTAACTCCAGCAGGCTTTTCCAGACACCCCTTCTCGCTTTTGTGTCAAGTCCTGTGGTAAGCTCATCCAAAAAGACCACCCTGGGATTAGGAATGAGGGACAGCACAATAAATAATTTTTGCTTCTGTCCTCCGGATAACTCATTTACAAAAGCATTTTCCTTATCTGACAAACCAAATTTGTGCAGCAACTCTTTGTATGCCATTGGATACCTGTAAAGGCAGGTCGTCTCCTCGCACAATTCTTTTACCTTGATCTTGTCCGGATAATTGGCTTCCTGGAACTGTACCCCAACCTGCTTAAAAAGTTGCTTTCGCTCCGTCCACGGGTCTAATCCCAAAATACGAACCGTTCCAGAATCCGCCTTCTTTGTCCCAAGAATACATTCTATCGTAGTACTCTTGCCTACGCCATTTGCTCCAAGCAGACCATACACTTCACCCGCTGCGACTGAGAAGCTGAGATTCTCAATCACTTTCTTTCCGTCATAAGATTTGCTCAGCCCGGAAATTTGGATTGTTTTTTCCATTTCACATGCCTCCTTATTTTAATTCTGAGTTCAAATATCCTGCTGCAAACAACAGGATATTTGACTCTCGCGGCAGTCGCCAAATGGACATACAAGTATGTCCGTCTGGCTCGTTGCTCGCGTAAATAAAGATTAGCATCCAATCCAACTGTGGTGGGTAACTGTAGGGTTTTATTCGGATAATTTTTTCATCTTCTCAATCTGACAAGCTACATAAAAAGCATTGTTTTTTGCCTCATTCAATGAGGTCAATAACTTATCGCAAGCCCTTATGATATCATCATCCTTTGGCGTATCAATCGCTTTCCGGATATAGGTTTGCGGATCATCCGATAAGGCCTGAAGCATTCTCAAAATAGCAGAGAGGGAATAGTTGGCACAACGAAGAGATCGTATGATTTTCAAGCGAAGCATGTCTTCTTCTGTGTACACCCGGTATCTGTTTTCAGTCCGCTTGATGGTAAACAGACCATTCAACTCCCAATTTCTTAATGTATCAATCGTTACCCCTAAAACATCTGCTGCTTCCTTTCTTCTATATGTCCTCTGCATTCCAACATTTCTTTCACTCATACCCGATAAAATACTATGAGTAATCCGTATCGCTTCTTCTGCATTTGCTTTTTCGATGTCTATCTGAACAATGTATCGCCTGGTCAATTCCATAGCTTTCTCATAATTCCCCAAAGCAGAAACCTTAATAATATCAACCGCCTGTTTACGAAGTCCATTTTGAAGAACTTCCACCTGGAGGGCCGCCCGCGCTAATCTAAATTGCTCAATATGCTGATCAGTAAATACCCGATAACCATTATTTAGCCGTTCTGGTTTTGGAATGAAACCGCACTTTTCATATAAGCGGACTGTATTTACATGTATGCCGATTATCCTTGCTATGTCTATTGTCTTATATGTATTCATTCAACGCACCTCCATCCTTCATTATGGCATACTTCAGAAGTCTGGTGTTATAATGTAGGGTTTTTAGTTTACCGTAGAATACCCAGAATAGCAAGTCATATATTGCTCTCATTTTTCCAAATAGCAATCTCATCAACTCGACACCCCTTTTATCCATCCTGTCTGCACAACATGCCCAATATCTATCCTGTCCACTCAGCTCTTCGCCATTTTGCGGTAGGCCAGTTCCCACAGACTTCCAAAATGCAAAAAATCCGGGAATTGAAACTGCCAACCAAACAGTCCCAACGCCCGGAAAACCCTTGTTTTCTACACTTTTTCAGTTCCTTATTTCGTGGCCCTTGACATCAATACTACACACTCAACGGTATTCCCAGATTCCCACAAATTTGAAGTGTTTTCTACTGTTTAATTCTTAAAAGCTCTGGTGCAACCATAATATCCAACTTTTCTTTATCAATAAATTTCATAAAATCCAAGATAATCTCTTCACTGTGTTTCTGCAAATCAAATATTTGATTCTCTAACTTTTGATTCTCTTTGATATATTTGGAATAAACCGTCTTAATGACTTCCGTCAATTCAAAAATATGGATACACAAATACCTATCTATATAATATGCATTTATGTTTATTACCATGGACTTCGTATTCAATTTCATTTTGCATTTATTCTCTGCAATTGTTTCAAGATATATATTCCAGTTTACCTGTTCTGGTGTACAATGACTATAGCTATTCAATGACTTTCTAATCGTTTTTCTGTATTCCGAAAGATTCACCTCATCTGTGATTGAATCAAATGTCCATATTTTAGCCGCATCACTACTTTTCAGTTTACCTTCATTCCACTTAATCGCAGCATTTTGATCAATCCCGATAGCTGCAAAGCAGTCTGTAGCATCCTCTATGGCGCGCAAGAGAGTTATTGCTGATGAATGCAACCCTCTGCAATTTATCAGCCCTGCCTGGTTATCAATCCTAAAAGATGTGTTAAAATCAATGCACATGCCGATTTTGATTCAACTGTATTCGCAACTGTTTCTGGCTTAACTTCAGCAAAATGCCAAGCAATTTTTAGCATTTTTTGTACAGGACTTTTCTCTCCAATAATATCTGAAAATGGTTTCTGTAATTGATTACTCATATATACATTCTACCCTTATTCTTCATGACAGGTTGTTGCTAGTTTCGGCAAATTATTCAGGCTCACTGTCTCCAATGTCTGTAATTGCTGTACCGCCAACTGTCGAAGCAATTCCATTCGTTCTTTTTGACTTTTCCCTTGATTAATCAAAACCGCATTATAGCTTTCCAAATTCGCAAGTACCAATAACTGATTCAGCGTTGCAGCATCTCTCATGTTTCCTTTTACAGTTGAATTCTCGTCTTTCCACTGCTTCGCTGTTTTTCCAAACAGAACTACATTCAACATATCTGCCTCATTAGCATATGTATAGGCTATCTGTGCAGGAGTTAATTCTGGCGGAATCAAATTTTCTTTTATCGCATCAGTATGTATCCTGTAATTCAACTTAGAAATCTCTCTGTTCAAATTCCAATTCAGAGATAACCGACTATTCTCATCTGACTTTAATCTCCTGTAATCCTTCATAATATATAACTGAAATTCTGGAGAAATCCAAGTTGCAAAGGACATCGCAATATCACTATGGGCATAAGTTCCGCCATAACGTCCCGCTTTTGAAACAATACCAATAGCATTCATCTGTGTAATCCACTTTGTCGGCGTCATCACAAAACGATTTAATCCTGCCTCATTTTTAACCGCCTCGAATTGCACACGGTTAAAATCAGGATTATGCAATTCTTCCCAAACGCCTAAAAATTCTATTGTGTTACGATTGCGCATCCAATTTTGAATCACAAATCGTGGGTCATCCTCATTTCGATATTTTGCAATATCTGTTAATGAAATAAATTCATTTTCAAAATTCGTAGTATAAATACCAATATCTATACCTTTTGCATGGATAGTTTCCTTAACAATCTTCGCCATAACCTTCCTCCTTCTTCTCATCATAAGCTCAGCTAAAATATCTCCTGAGCCATTTATCCTCTACCTAATTTATAACTCATTTTTCATCCCTCTTCCCACATTTCCCGATATGCTTCAATGTAAAGCTTAATGTAACTAGGGTATACATACAAATATCTTCTACACACCCTTTTATACAATTCCAATATTCTTTCATCACATGCAGAGTCCAGTAGATACTCCAACAAATGTAACAATTCATCTTCTGACACGGTTCTGCTACACACATCTTCAACCAACGGCAAATAAACCTCATAAGCTTTTTGTTGTATTTCAACTATCTCTCTGCAATCTGATAAATCCTCTCATCCATTAAATTACCTCAAAATATTTAAGTGCATCCGTTATCGCTTCTACCTTCTCTTTCGGTGGATGCTTCCTCGGATGTTTTAATTCTTCTACCGCTTTAGGAGCATCATACATTGTCAATCCCAAAGACCTTTTCACCTCTACGACATAAGCGGTATGTACCTTAAATCCATATTTCCTCTCAACATATTCCTGTATCATTTTATATGTTATTTTCGGTTTGGGCTGATATTTCTTTGCACGCTCCGCTATTGCATCTAAAGGTACTTTCCCATCACCTTCTCCAAATTCCACCGTAACATTAATGACACTATCTGGTGATTTGTGGGACAAAAGTAC
>ERZ777306.553-NODE-553-length-74226-cov-18.640399_pt1 | contig 74226 bp, 90 predicted proteins | sample MGYA00374966_ERZ777306 | MGnify/ENA primary metagenome ERZ777306 (study PRJEB29329, sample SAMN06343882) | mouse gut metagenome | isolation source: Mouse cecum | place: Austria: Vienna | collected 2014-11-15 ...
ACCGCCATTTCGACAACCGAAACCGAACCAAACAAGAACCAAACAGAAACCAAAAGCAAACCAAAGTGTAACCAAACAGAAACCAAAAGCAAACCAAAGTGTAACCAAACAGAAACCAAAAGCAAACCAAAGTGTAACCAAACGCTAACCTTCACGCGTGCGCGCGATGGATATTCCTATATGGATGTAGAAGGATATATTAAGTCGAATATATCCTATGGATGTAGAATAAAAACTTAAATCAAAGTTTTTATATGGAGTAGGAGACGGATGTAGTTCGCTTCGCTCCGACAACGCCGACATTAAAAAATTTTTTTGAAGATTTTTTCTTTTGGCTGACGCGCCGTAATCCTGCGGAGCAATAAAGAGAAAAAGAAAAAAGTTCCGCGCAAAAAGAAAAAGAGAAAGCCCGGCTCTGCTGTGAAACAAAGTCGGGCGAGAAACAAAAGTTAAAAGGCAAGGGGGCCGGGGTGCGTGCTATCTTTGCATGTGAAATTTCAAAATCATATAGCGATGAATAGAAACTACAACTCAATCAAGGCTCTTGTTGGCGTAACCAACATCATCATCACTTCCGAACTTAGATACTCGGAGTTGCACGCCCTCGTTGAAAAATCTGCTGTCCTCGAAAATGGCATTCTCACAATCAAGGTCAAGGAATGCACCCTCGGCACTGAAGAGATAAACGCCCTTGCAAAACTGGGAGGAAAATATGTCGCATTTGATTTGACCGAATGCTAAAACCCTTTCCCTTTCGTGCGCTCATACACCGCCTCGCGGTCAGCGTCCACGTCCTTTATGCGAAACTGCACGGCACACCCGGTCGGGATTGTGTCGGGCAACTGCCCGGCAAGCCGGGCGATGACCTCATCAACGGTCCCGAAGCCGATGTCGCTGACCTCGGAAAGAACCTCTCCGCGAAAGTAGGCACGGGCATAGACCATCCGCTTGGGAGAAAGCCTGAACAACTTGTCGGCAGGCTCATCGACCCCTCGCGCCATTCCCTGCTTGCTCTTTGCCGTGGAGAAAAAGATAAAGTCAATCACTTTGGCATTCAACTCCCAGGCCGGAGTGAAATCAATCTTGATGTAGCCTCGCGTTATCGTATGCCCATGCGAATGATTCATACCAAACGCCACCTCCGCAATGCTCGCGCCACAGTCGTTCTGCGCCACAGTACCCCAAGTGTGACGGAACGTGTATGCGCTGTACCAACGCTCTTTCGGTATCCCCATGCTCTTGCAGAGCTGCTTTATGCCGTTGTTCACATTCGCGTTGAACGAGTCCGAGGACGTGAACCGCTTGTGAAAGTTCAGCAAGTAGGGGTCGTCAGCCTCGGCCAGATATTTCTCAACTAAAGGCTGAATGATAGGCTCGACACGAATCTCAAAGTAAGCGTCATCGGCGCGGAACTTCTTCGTCTTGGCTCTCTTGTAGCAGATACAGCCGTTTCGGTAATCCTCCTTGCGCAGCTCGTAGATATCGACCGTGTTCATGCCTGCGAGACACAGCACCATCTTTGCCACATCGCGCCCCAGTTCGGGCAACGGATCGACCATGCGTGTATCCGGGAGAGGTGCGGTAAAGAACAGCCTGCAATCCTCCGGGCTTATCGCTTTCTTGACCGTGCGGTCACTCTGTGGAATCTTTACCTTTCCCCACGGATTGACCTTTATGCGCAGATTGCCGTTGTCATAGTCATTGTACTCCTCAACCGCAGCCTTGAACACCTGCCTCATACACACCGGGTACATCTCCTTTGCCCTGTGCGTATGCTCCAGCGACTGAATCCACCTCGTTATCTGCGTTGAGGTAAGCTGCGCGAACATGATTTTGTTCGTGCCATAGAACCGCTCCATGTGTCCGAGAGCCTGCCGATAGTTCTGCGCCGTGCGCAACTGGTACCGGTCCACCATGCGGTCGATATGGTGGCGTGCGTAGTCGCTGAAGCAGATGTCAGCGTCACCTTGTGTCACATACTCGATAATCTGACGTACTGTCCACTTTGCGCAATCCTTGCGGTTGAGTTTGTCAGTATAGAGCAATATCATTCTCGCACAATACTCGTTCACGAAAGGGTCATTGATATTGCCGTGCTTGTCCACCATCTGCTTGGTGACAATCTTGTCGGTCTTGATATATCCCGGCTTGGTGTTCTGCGTCACCCGGATATAGACCTGATAGAATCCGTCCTTGCGCGGAGTTCTAACAACTGCTTTGAATGTTGCCATTTACGTTTGTAATTATGTTTGTAAATTCTTGTAAGTGCCTTGCTCGAATGATATAGCCGATTTTGTAAGTTTTGCCGACACATTCTGCATGATTATCGTGCAGAATGTACGAATCGCCCAAGCGCAACTTAGGCGGTAAGCTCCTTTTTATCGGAGCGTTACCGCCTAAGTATCGGATTACGTTAAGTTACGCTTACTCTTCGATGGCAGCCTGAGCCGCGGCTACACGTGCGATAGGCACACGGAAGGGCGAGCAGCTGACATAGTTCATGCCGAGCTTAGCGCAGAAGATTACCGATGAGGGTTCGCCACCGTGTTCGCCGCAGATACCCACTTTGAGTTCGGGTTTGATGCTGCGACCTTTCTTAACGCCCATTTCTACGAGCTGGCCAACACCTTCCTGGTCGAGTACTTCGAACGGATCGGTCTTGATAACACCGTGCTCTTTGTAGAATTTGAGGAACTTGGGAGCGTCGTCACGAGAGAAGCCGAATGTCATCTGGGTAAGGTCGTTTGTACCGAACGAGAAGAAGTCGGCAACTTCGGCGATCTGGTTTGCGGTGAGAGCAGCGCGGGGAACCTCGATCATAGTACCTACGAGGTAGGGGATTGAATCACCCTTCTCTTCGAATACTTTCACTGCGGTAGCGTTGATCACGTTTGCCTGATGCTGGAGCTCTTTGAGTGAACCTACGAGGGGCACCATGATTTCGGGGTGAACGTCGATGCCACGAGCTTTGCATGCGAGAGCAGCCTCGATGATAGCGCGGGTCTGCATTTCGGTGATTTCGGGGTAGGTGATACCCAGACGGCAGCCACGGTGACCGAGCATGGGGTTGAACTCTTCGAGCGAGTCAACTTTTGCTTTAACTTCAGCAAGAGAGATACCGAGTTTGTCGGCGAGTTCTTTCTGAGTTGCGGTCTGGTGAGGTACGAACTCGTGCAGAGGGGGATCGAGAAGGCGGATTGTTACGCCGAAACCGTCCATAGCTTCGAAGATGCCTTCGAAGTCACCACGCTGCATGGGCAGGAGTTTTGCGAGGGCAGCACGACGACCTTCGAGGTCAGAGGCAAGAATCATTTCGCGAACGGCATCGATACGGTTGCCTTCGAAGAACATATGCTCTGTACGGCAGAGGCCGATACCCTGAGCGCCGAATTTACGAGCCTGACGAGCGTCGCGGGGAGTGTCGGCGTTGGTACGTACGAGGGTCTTTGTGAACTTGTCGGCAAGGTTCATGATAGCGAGGAAGTCACCGTCGAGAGCGGGCTCTGTGGTGGGTACCTGACCGTCGTAAACTTCGCCGGTAGAACCGTTGAGTGAAATCCAGTCGCCTTCGTTGTATGTTTTGCCACCCATTTCTACGGTCTTGGCAACATAGTCAACTTTGATTTCGCCAGCACCTGAAACGCAGCATTTACCCATACCGCGGGCAACAACGGCAGCGTGCGATGTCATACCGCCGCGCATTGTAAGGATACCCTGGGCAACAGCCATACCGCGGAGGTCTTCGGGAGAAGTCTCGATGCGGACGAGGATAACTTTGCGTTTTTTCTCAGACCATGCTTCAGCATCTTCAGCCGAGAATACTACCTGGCCAGAAGCTGCACCGGGAGAAGCGGGAAGACCTTTAGCTACAACGTTTGCACGTTTGAGCGAAGCCTTGTCGAATACAGGGTGGAGAAGTTCGTCGAGTTTCTGGGGCTCCATGCGCATAAGAGCTGTCTTCTCGTCGATCTGGCCTGCACGGAGAAGGTCCATGGCAATTTTAACCATGGCAGCACCTGTGCGTTTGCCGTTACGAGTCTGGAGCATCCAGAGCTTGCCGTCCTGAATGGTGAATTCCATATCCTGCATGTCGCGATAGTAGTCTTCGAGCTTGGCAGCGATTGCGAAAAGCTCGTTAGCGCATACGGGCATAGATTCCTCGAGCGAGGGATATTTGGCAGCACGCTCTTCTTCGCTGATGCCCTGGAGGGCAGCCCAACGTTTCGAACCTTCGATAGTGATCTGCTGGGGAGTGCGGATACCGGCAACCACGTCTTCGCCCTGTGCGTTGATGAGGTATTCGCCGTTGAAGAGGTTTTCGCCAGTAGCAGCGTCGCGGCTGAAAGCAACACCGGTAGCAGAGTTGTTACCCATGTTACCATATACCATAGCCTGAACGTTTACTGCAGTACCCCATTCTTCGGGGATCTGGTTCATGCGGCGGTAAACGATAGCACGCTCGTTCATCCAGCTGTCGAACACGGCGCAGATGCCGCCCCAAAGCTGTTCCCATGCGTTGTCGGGGAAGTCTTTGCCGGTATATTCTTTAACGGCGCTCTTGAAGAGTTTTACAAGGTTCTTGAGGTCTTCAACGTCGAGTTCGGTATCGAGTTTGTAGCCTTTTTCTTCTTTAACCTTGTCCATGATCTCTTCGAAGGGATCGAGGTCGGTTTTCTTTTTGGGTTTCATGCCGAGAACCACGTCGCCGTACATCTGTACGAAACGGCGGTAGCTGTCCCATGCGAAGCGGGGGTTGCCGCTCTTTTCTGCGAGAGATTCAACGGTAGCGTCGTTCATACCGAGGTTGAGCACGGTATCCATCATGCCAGGCATAGAAGCACGGGCACCCGAACGTACTGATACGAGCAGGGGATTGGCAGGGTCGTTGAATTTTTTGCCGGTCAGGCTCTCAACGTGAGCGATAGCTTTTTCTACATCTTCTTTGATGCGTGCTACAACTTCGTCGCGGCCATACTGTGTATACTCATTGCAGACTTCGGTTGTGATAGTGAAGCCGGGAGGCACGGGCATGCCAAGGAGGTTCATTTCAGCGAGGTTTGCACCTTTACCACCGAGGAGGTTGCGCATTTGTGCGTTGCCTTCTGCATGGCCGTCGCCGAATGTATAAACTCTTTTCATTAGTTTGTGTGTTATATTTGGTATAATAGTGTTTGTATGTTTTATGCTGTTGCCGACATTGCGGATGGGCCGGTCTGTCGTGACGTTTGCAAAGTTAGTAAATTTTTTTGTCAATTCGTCAACTGAGATAACCCTAATTTTTCAATATATGTTGCAACAGCACCACTTTTTTACGAGTATTAGTGTGATACTACTACAATTTCAGCAATTTTAACCGCCGAAGTTATCGTAGTGGATATTTACCGGATCAACGCCGAGACTGTCGAGCATGCCCTCTACGGCCTTGCTCATCGGGCCGGGACCGCACATGTAGTATTCAATATCTTCGGGCGAGTCGTGGTCCTTGAGGTAGGTGTTGTAGATTACCTGGTGCACGAAACCGGGGGTGTATGCTACGCCTGCTGCCTCGGCTGCAGGGTCGGGTCGGTCGAGGGCAAGGTGGAACTTGAAGTTGGGGAATTCTTTCTCGAGTTTCAAGAAGTCGTCGAGGTAGAAAACTTCGTTGAGCGCACGGGCACCGTAGAAGAAGTTCATCTTGCGGTTGCTTGTCTTCAGAGTCTTGGTCATGTGCATAATCTGGGCGCGAAGAGGTGCCATACCTGCGCCACCGCCGATCCACATCATCTCGTTTGTAGAATCGAAAATAGGGTGGAAGTCGCCGTAGGGGCCGCTCATTATCACCTTGTCGCCGGGTTTGAGCGAGAATATGTAGCTTGATGCAATACCGGGCATCACATCTTGGAATCCTACTTCGGGTTTTGGCTTGAAGGGCGGAGTGGCAATACGCACGGTGAGCATGATTCGGTCGCCTTCGGCCGGATAGTTGGCCATAGAGTAGGCGCGAACGGTAGTTTCCGTGTTTTTGCACTTGAGGTCGAACAAACCGAATTTTTCCCATGCCGGCAGGTATTCGTCGCCAATAAGGCTACGGTCGATATCCTTGGCATAGTCCATTTCATATGGGGGAATTTTGATCTGGGCATATGAACCGGGTATGAAGTCCATATGCTCGCCCTTGGGGAGGGCTACAATAAATTCCTTGATGAATGTGGCCACATTTCGATTTGATATCACCTCGCATTCCCATTCCTTCACGCTTAGTACAGATGCGGGAACTGTGATATCCATATTTGTCTTGACTTTGCACTGGCATGCCAGACGCCAGTTGTCTTTGAGTTCCTTGCGGGTAAAGTGTACGGCTTCGGTCGGCAGCGCGTCGCCACCGCCTTGGGTGACCTGTACGCGGCATTGGCCGCAGCTACCCTTGCCACCACAAGCCGACGGCAGGAAAATATTGTTGTCTGCCATGGTCGACAACAGGGGCTTACCTGCAGTTGCCGTAATCTTTTTGTCGTCGTTGATAGTGATTTCAACCGGGCCTGATTGCACGAGGTAGCGCTTGGCTATCAGCAATATCACTACCAGCAACAATGTAACTCCGAGAAAGAAGCCGACACCGGCTTCCACGGTAAGCCAGGCCGATTGGTCGAGCTGGCAGCAGATATATGTAAGTGTCATTGAAACTGTCGTATGAGTTATTTTAAATCTTGATACCGAGGAAGCTCATGAAGGCAATACCCATCAGCGCAGTGATGATAAATGTGATGCCTACACCTTTGAGCGGGCCGGGTACGTTGGAGTACTGAGCTATACGTTCGCGGACGGCTGCAACGGCGGTAATTGCAAGCAGCCAGCCGAGACCCCAACCGCCACCTGCGCAGACTGCGGTCCATAACGAACCGAAATCGCGCTGCTGCATAAACAGAGAGCCTCCGAGGATAGCGCAGTTTACAGCAATGAGGGGTAGGAATATACCCAGTTGCGAATACAGTGCCGGAGCATATTTTTCTACAACCATTTCAACCAGCTGGGTCATTGATGCAATAACCGCAATGAAGACAATAAGCGACAGAAAGCTAAGGTCTACATCTGCAAAATCGGGGCTAAGCCACGATAACGCACCGGGACGTAGCACATACGTTTCGAGCAGATAGTTGATAGGCAGAGTTATGGTAAGCATAAAAGTCACCGCTATGCCGAGGCCGAATGCTGTCTTGACATTCTTGCTCACTGCTATAAACGAGCACATGCCAAGGAAGTAGGCAAATATCATGTTGTCGATAAATATCGACCGTATAAACAAGTTTAGATTGTCCATTTTGTCATGTTTTATGGGCGTTCGACAATTAGTTTTCCTGCAGGTCTTTGTTGAGACTGCGGTGTACCCATATTATGCAGGCTACGGTAATTAGAGCCATCGGCGGTAATATCATCAGGCCGTTGTTTACATAACCGGCTTCATAGAAACTGTCGGGAACAACTTGGAAACCAAGCAGTGTGCCCGATCCCAGCAGTTCGCGGAAAAAGCCTACGATTATCAATATGATTGCATAACCGATACCGTTGCCGACTCCGTCGAGAAACGAGGGCCATGGTTTATTGGCCATGGCAAAAGCCTCGAGGCGGCCCATGAGAATACAGTTTGTAATAATCAGTCCGATAAATACCGACAATTGTTTGCTTACATCATATGCATAGGCTTGTAGGAGCTGCGATACGATAACTACAAGACCTGCAACAACTACAAGTTGCACGATAATGCGGATGTTAGTAGGTATCGTATTGCGTATCAAAGAAATAATCACGTTGCTAAAGGCCAGGACTGCTATAACCGAAAGCCCCATTACTATAGCCGGCTCGAGTTTTACTGTTACTGCAAGCACAGAGCAGATGCCAAGAATCTGTACGAGTACGGGATTGTTCTTGGAAAAGGGATTGAATAGTATGCTTTTGTTTGACATGTTTTCCGGCTTTTAATTGTTGTTTGCGAGCTTGGACAGGAACGCGCCATAAGGAGCGAGGCAATTATCTATCATTGAAGCCACGCCCTTACTTGTTATTGTGCCGCCTGAGATAGCGTCGACATAGTCGGCATTCTCGGGTGCAGGCATCCCTGATTTGATTACTTCGATAGGCCTGAAATTGCCGTCGAACAGTAAGTGCTTGCCTTGGAACTGGTCGCTAAAGGCCGGTTTTTCGATTTCAGCACCAAGGCCAGGAGTCTCGCCCTGATGTGCGAAATATGCACCATATACTGTTGAACCGTCGGAGTCGACAGCGGCATAGCCCCATATCGGCCCCCAAAGGCCGGCGCCGTACATTGATAGGATGTACTTTACACTGCCGTCGGAAAGAGTACACTCGTATACAGGTAAGAGGCGTTTGTCGGTCGCTTCCTTGCTCTGAAGTGCCACATTGATTGAAAAGGCATCGGGGGCGTCTGCCACTCGATTACCTTCGCTGTCGACAACAAAGGTGTTTGTAATCAGTCGATTGTATTCATCGGTTATCTCGTCTTGAGATACTTCAACATTTACACTTGCCAGTATCTGCCTCATCTTGTCGGCATCGGCATTAGCCTGCTGGCGGTCTTTTAGCGATATCGACGTAAACGCAAGAGCCGCGCCTACGACTACAACCATAACTATAATATATATTATGGTGTATGTGTTGCTTTGCTTATTCATTCGTTTACGGTTTTAGCGTTAGCACGGCGCAGGCGGCGGCGAATGTTGGCCTGCACTACGCAATAGTCGATAAGTGGTGCGAAAACATTCATCAGCAGCACTGCCAGCATAGCACCTTCGGGATAACCGTTATTGTAGGTGCGTATGATTATGGCAATAGCGCCGATCAAGAATCCATAGATATACTTGCCGGTTGTGGTACGGGCAGCGGTTACCGGGTCGGTTGCCATGAATACGGCTGCGAATGCAAAGCCGCCAAGCATCAACTGCTCGTAGGCGGGGATGTAAGACGCAGGATAGACCGGGCTGGCAAATGTATTGGCAATCCAACCCATAACAAGGCCACCGGCTATCACAGATAATATAATGCGCCATGAAGCAATGCCTGTAGCAAGAAGAATTGCCGCACCGATGAGTATGCATAGAGTGGATGTTTCGCCAAACGAACCGGGTATCAGGCCCAGAAAAGCCTGCCAAGTGTCGATAATGTGACCATCGATACCGGTGAGGGTAATGTCAGGTCCGTTCTGTGTGGCTATCTGTCCTAATGGGGTCGCACCGGCAAAGCCGTCGGGCAGTGCTGTGCCATAACCAAAGGGTGTGCCGCCGGCAACATAAACTTTGTCGCCCGACATCTGTGCCGGATAGGCAAAGAATAAGAATGCACGTGTAACAAGTGCCACGTTCATCACATTATAGCCTGTACCACCAAAAACCTCTTTGGCAAAAATAACTGCAAATGCTACAGCTACAGCCAGCATCCATAATGGAATTTCGGCCGGGCAAATCATCGGTACAAGAATACCGGTCACGAGGAAGCCTTCCTGTATTTCTTCTTTGCGCCACTGGGCGAATGCAAATTCGATACTCAGACCTACGACATATGCAACCACGACTCGTGGCAATATAGTGAGGAAGCCATACCACAGCAGGCTCCAGAACGGGAACTCGGTAGCTCCGAGAGCCAGCCAATGTTGGTAGCCGGTGTTGTACATGCCGAACAGGAAGCATGGCATAAGCGCCATTACAACAATAATCATGGTGCGCTTTGCATCGATGCTATCGTGTATGTGTACTGCACCTGCAGGGGCTGAAGTTGTTCGGGGTGTATAGAGGAAAGTCTCAAAGCCGTCGTATACCGAGTGCAGGGCATGCAGTTTGCCGCCCGGCTCGAAATTGGGCTTTATCTTATCGAGAAAATTACGTAGTGATGCCATCTTTATTCAAGTTCTTTGCGTATGTAGTCGAGGCCGTCGCGTACGATTTGTTGTAGTGGTAGTTTCGATGTATCCACATATTCTGCCGCTGCAAAATCTTCGGGTGCGACTTCGTAGATACCGAGACGTTCCATATCCTCGATGTTTTTTGAAATAATAGCTTTGAGTAGATATTCAGGCAGTATGTCCATAGGCATTACCTTGTCGTATTGCCCGCTCATTATCATAGCACGGCGTCCGCCGTTGAGGCGTGCGTCGGGTCGGAATTTGCGACTGAGGAAATGCCCCGGGAACGATGTGCTTTCGCTCATTTTCGACGGGGCAAGTGAAGCCCAGCCCATGAATTCATCGACATCGTCGCCTTCGGCAATAACTGTCAACTGTCGGTAGGGGTAATGCAGGAACCCATCCATTCCGGTAGCAATTCCTGTAAATACATTACCGCTGATTATACGGCGGTGATGCTCGTCTTTATTAAGATGTCCGGCGAGGATGTTTGTCACCTGTGCGCAGATTGTAGTCTCGACCAATGCCGGAGTAGCAACTTCCGGACCTGTGAGCGCCACCATGGTGCGGAATTCGGGAGTCTCACCCTTTGCTACACGTCCTATGCGTCCAAGCGTGGTGAAATCAAGAGTCCATACAATCTCGCCTTTGTTCACCGGGGCGATGTTCGCAATCTGCACGCCTACGTTACCTGAAGGAAACGGACCTTCGACCTCTACCATTTCCGCGCCGGGAATATCACCGAAAGTCCAGTCTTGTCCGTAGCATAGATATATCTTGCCGGTTGTTATCTTTTTGAGTAATTCGATACCGGCAGCAAGGTCCTCTTTCGAGAAAAGCGACGAAAAAACGGCCGACGGAGCTGCTAAGGGAGCAGTATCGAGAGCCGTTATAAAGATATCGCGAACTTCATCGTTGGGATTAGGTACTATATCATAGGGACGTTGGCGCATCATTGCGAGCAATCCTGATTCCGCAAGGAGTTGTCGGGCGCTTTCTCCGTCAGTCGCTTTAGTCAAAGCCGGAGCTGTGGCAGTAGTAGAGGCTGCTTCTACCTCGACACGCAATATTTTGCGTCGTTCACCCCTCACGACCGCACGTACACGTCCGGTCACCGGTGATACGAGCTTTACCTCGGGATGGTTCTTGTCGAAGAGCAGCGCTGATCCGGCCGCAACTTCGTCTCCGTCGCGAACACAAACCTTAGGTACAAAGCCCGGGAAATCTTCGGGGGTTACTGCAAACAATGAAACATCAGCCTTTATTGCCTCAGTTCCAATCGGTAGCGCACCCGCAATAGCAAGCTTCAAACCTTTTTTGAGCTTTAATTTCATATTAAATAGATGTAATAGGGTCTAATAATCGGCAAATATAAGAATTTTTGTTAAAAACGCGCTAATCCTTAACAAAATATAACAGAGTAGGCCCGGCTCTTTCTTTTAGGCAAGCTAAGTTGTGAATCCTAATTCTTACCTCCTGATACAGATATTATTGTCTTAGCTTGTCTAAATCGAGATTCGGCAGGTATTCATGAATCTTTTCGGCAGGGATTGATACCGAACAATTACCTGAAGTTATTTCGCTGTTCACTTGAGGGGCGTTCATGAGTTGGCCGTTAACAAACACAGCCAATCTCCGTCCAATATTTTCACCGGTAATCCGTGCCCATTTTGGGGCATCCGAAAACTTAAACGCCACTTGAATATTATCACCGTAGGTCGGGATTGAGTTTGCCTCGTTTACTGCCACGGTTTCAGTCAATAGCGGCTCACCTTCGTATGCTACCAACCATATAGTTCCGTCGGCGTTGGGTATGGTCCAGTCGAGAGTAAGGTTTTCAGGCTTGACGCTCTGCAGCCTTTCATTTACACTCGCTGTATCTGCAACAGTATAGTTGGCTTCGGTGCTTACATTGGTAAGTGGGTCATTAAACTGCACAGACTTGTAAACGGATACATTCCATTCTACACTTTCAAGTATTTCAGTTCTGACTGAGTTTTTATTTGTACATGAAGTCGTCGTTGCAAGTATGGCGGTACCTGCAAGCAAGCTAATTACATATCGGAGAGTCATATCTTACAGTTTAAATGAGTCAGGCTGTATGTACTATATTCTATCTCGGCATTCCGTCGGGATACATTTTATTGTATTCCTCGCACGTCAGTTTCAGTTCGTCATACCAATCGTCGCCGAATCGTCTGCGTAATGGGCCTTCGAGAAATTGGTAAGCACGGATTCCCTTGGCACAGCCAAGAACTTCGGCAGCCTTACATATGCGCCACCGGTGGAGATTGACTGCTGTAAAGCCATCGTACTTTTTCAACCTCACCGGATATAGGTGGCACGACACCGGTTTCATAAAATCAATACGGCCTTCTCGGTATGCGTTCTCAATCGCGCATCGCCACGAACCGTCAGGGGCAACACATGCAAATGCGCATAAGCCGCCTTCGACAAGGGCTGTAACTTCATCGCCTTCTTCGTCGATATAGCTCACTCCGTTCTGTTCGATTTCTTGTTTGGCAGCAGGCAATAGATCATCCCATATCTCAGGCAGGATACTACGTATCTTATCCGCCTCGCCGTTGTCGAGAGGGGCGCCAGCATCGCCGTCGAGGCAGCATTGGCCTTTGCAGGCTTCAAGGTCGCAACAAAAATAGCGCTCGGCCAAGTCGAGACTAACTAATGTATCTTGTATTTCAAGCATGTCAGATTGCTGTTTTACATCCGCCAAAACCTATCAGTCTGTCATACCGTTCACCCTTGCGGCGGTGGTAAACGCGGGCGGTATATTCGTTGACAGTCTGGTATTTATCTCCTTCAATTCTGTTGGTGTATCCTCGCTTGGCTCCGGGTGGAACTATGAGGTACTGGTAATTGTATGCTCCTTGTTTAAGCAACATCGAACGCTCATAAAGCCCTGTGGCAGGATTGTAAACCATGCGAGAGTTTTCATCGAAACGGCGTTGGCAAAAATCGCCGTCTAAAAAAATCATTGCTCCGGGCGTGTCGGGGTAGTCGAGGGTGAAATGAACAACGCCATAGTCGGCCTCTGTATCGCTGTTGGTCGAATTGTATTCACGTATGAAATAACGGCCATGCTGCGTCTGGTCATATGAATATGGTTCGTCGTCGCGCCTCTCCCCGGTTGCAAGTTTGTAGTGATAGTAAGGGTCGAAATATTCTATCTCAGCAACGCCCATACCGGGGTAGGTGTCGCTCACTATTTCGAAACGGCGATACTCATTACCGGCATCGAAGATAAGCGGCTGCTGATGCACATATACTACATTGCTGCCTTGCATCTTGAGAGGCTGTCGCAGGGCTACTTCATTGTCGAGACGTCCGTTTTGATTGATTATTACAATCAAGTCATTGAATGGATCATCGATATGGCTTTGCTCGGTATCGATGGTAATCGATAGCTGCTGGTGCTCTTTGTTATAATCAATGTCGGTTTGTGATGATGCACCTACGCGTATGGGCGCGGTCTGCTCACTGAGCATGAAGCGACATTGCAGCAAGGTGTTGTCCGGGTCGTCTTCCCGATAGATTTTCAGCAAGTAATTACCCGAAATTTTGGGCGATACTTGTTCGTTTGGAATCGTAAGAGAGTAGTGTACGTAATGCACGGTAGTTGCCCGCGAAAAATCGTAGTTGTCTATTGAACCCTCGTTGAATCCGTCGAGGAATTCACTGTCTACAAGTCCCGACGGCACCCACGAAGCATTGCAATGGGTGAGGGAGTAGCGGAAGTATTCGCGGTCCTCTGCAAGGTGGTCGAAATCAATACGGATACGGTCTTCAGTGTCGAGTATTGCTATTGCCGGAGCAAAGTCATCGCCGTCGAGTCGTATTTGTAGCGATTTGATACGTTCGTCAAATATCCCTGTCATGGTATTGACGCGTCCCTGCGACAAGGCCACAAATGGAAGGAGCAGTATTGTGAACAATATCGCCCTCATAGCCACTGGATTGGTGAAGAACCGTGTGCCACAAGGTAATCGTTGGCTCGGCTGAAATGGTGGTTGCCGAAAAAGCCTCGGTGGGCCGACAGAGGCGATGGATGAGGAGATTCGAGCACAAGGTGACGCTCACGGTCGATAAATGCGCCTTTACGGATAGCATACGCCCCCCAAAGCAAAAAAACTACATGATCTCGACCGTCATTAATAGCCCTTATAGCGGCATCGGTGAGCTCTTCCCAACCTTTGCCCTGATGCGAACCGGCCTGGTGAGCTTCGACGGTGAGGGTGGAGTTGAGCAGTAACACTCCTTGTTCGGCAAGGTAGGTAAGATTTCCGCTACGACCTTGTGGATATGCAACACCCAGGTCTCCGGCTATTTCTTTGTAAATATTTATGAGTGACGGAGGCATGGCAATACCCTCGGGAACGGAAAAGCAAAGTCCGTGAGCCTGACCAGGTCCATGATAAGGGTCTTGTCCCAGGATTACGACCTTTACTTTATCGAATGGTGTGGCATCAAAAGCCGCAAAAATACGCGACGGGGCAGGGTATACCTGCGTTTCTTTATATCTTCGGCGCACAAAGTCGGTTAACTCGCGGAAGTATGGTTTTTCCCATTCTGCACTTAAGGCTTTGTGCCATGTAGGATCTATCTTGACATTCATATATTGTAAATTCTTTTGCAAAACTACAAAAAAAATATTACTTTTGCACCTGTATTTTGAAAATGCGCCCGTATTTCAATGGATAGAATAAAGGATTCCGGTGCTTGCACCCCCAATTTAACCAACAATTATGACACCTGCGAGAGCGTAGGGTTTAAGTCAAAATAAAAATATAACGTAAGCTCCTGTAGTTCAATGGATAGAATGAAAGATTCCGGTTCTTTTGATAAGGGTTCGATTCCCTTCGGGAGTACAAAAAGGGTTACTACTTTCAAAAGTTAGTAACCCTTTTTTCTGCACTTTTTGCCCCCTGTAGGTAACTTTGCGGTGAAATGTGGTTCAAATGTTCCACAGTGGAACAGGCCACGTTTCGCATTGTTAATTCGCAGTAACAAGCAAAGCAATATGGCAACAACATTCAAAGCCGTTGTGTATGCCCACCACCGAAAAGAGGACGGCACATACAACGTAAAGATTAGAGTTACCCACAACAGGCTAAAGCGGCATATAAGCACTAATATATTTGTAACGGCCAAAGAGCTTACACGTGGGCTTAAGATTAAAGACGCAGCCATTAACGACCAGCTCAAAAAGGAAATTGAGCAGTACCAGCGTATAACGGCCAGCATACCCGTGGCACGAGCGCAGGTTATGACGGTGGACGATATTCTATCGTACATAAATGGCTACGAAAAACAGCATGGCGCATTTCGGTTGGACTTTATAAAGTTTGGGCGCGAGGTGGCGCAGGAAATGGAAGCAGCTGGCCGTATTGGTACGGCCAAGTATTACGAATGTGGGCTTAATGCGTTGGAGCGTTTTTTGAAGCGTGACCACATAGACATTACCGAAATAACGGTTAAGTTACTGGAGGACTTTTGTAACTTTCTTAAAAATGAGCCAGCACGGCCAAACAGGGTTAAGGGTGAACGCGCTCCCAGTTCTTATTTGGGCGTGGTGCGCATACTACACAACAAAGCCAAAGAACGCTACAATGACGAGGACGCAGGTGTTATACGCATACCATTAAGCCCCTTTAAGCGGTTCAAAGTGCCAAAGCAGCCAATCACCCGAAAGCGCAGCATAACGGTTGAGCAGCTACAGGCAATAATGCAGGTGCAAGACGGCAGAACCATTGACAGCCGAGTAACCACAGCGCGTGACGTGTTCCTGTTGTCGTTTGGCCTTATTGGCATGAATAGTGTAGACCTGTATAACGCTACCGAATATGACGGCCAGCGCATAACTTATAAACGTACAAAAACACGCAGCAGGCGAGCCGATGAAGCACGTATAAGTATAAAGGTAGAGCCATGTGTACGTCCGCTGGTGGAAAAATACCTTGACCCCACAGGTGAAAGGGTGTTTAACTTCCACAAGCGTTATGCCAGTTACCACACCATGAACGCTAACATAAATCGTGGCCTTAAAACCATAGGCGCAATGGATAGCGTAAAGGTGGAGGATTTGGAGTTTTACGCAGCACGGCACACATGGGCAACACTGGCACGCAATAAGGCTGGTGTGGATAAGGCAACAATACACGAAGCCTTAAACCACGTGGACGAACAAATGCGCGTAACCGATATTTATATAGATAAGGACTATAGTCAACAAGACGCAGCTAACAGGCGTGTGCTGGAGCTGGTAAAATTTACCGTTCCCCAGTAGGCAGGCCAGTTTCTTTGTCGTACATAGTGGCTCGCTGTTTACGCTGGGCTATGCTCTCAAACATTTGGCCAGCCCCAGTAAGCAGCCAGTGTGCGCTTATACCATATTCCGTAACAAGCGGCACAAGCCAGTACAGCTTTAGTTTAGCTTCCGACAGGTCTTTTTCCTGTGAATAAAAATTGCGCTTGTCAATGTCGTACAGGCGGCAATATGTTTGCCGTCCGCGCAGCTTCTTACTTTCAATAAGGGCAACAATGGCCTTAAAAAAACGCTCCTTGATACCCCTGTTTATTTCAATACTGGCAGGGCTGGGCATAGTATGTGTATTTGGCTGCTGTTAGTAACTGCTGGCGCAGGTGCACCAGTTTTGCAGCCGCATCGGGTTCGGCTGGCTCACTGGTGGCACGGTCTAAAGCTATTTCAACATTTAATAATGCCTGTTGTATCGGTTCGCCTGCAACAGGCTTTTTTTGTGCCATTAGTTCAAGCACACCCAAAATGGCTTCAATGGCCATGCTATATATTGCTGTCATACCTCGGTTGCTATTACTTGTTTTTGTACTGTGTCTACGTGACTGAGCTGGGCACGTAGTGAGCCGATTTCGCGGTTAAGCTCGTTTATAGTTTTTTCCTGCTCACTTATTTTGGCTTCCAGTCGTTCTACATGGGATTTTGTAAACAGCTCGCCATTTTGTACCATTTCCAGTATTTGCGTTGCTACAGCATTAACGCTTAACTCTACAATCTTTTTTGATGTAATTTCATGCTGCTGGGCTGGCTCGTCCTGCTCGGTTGGCTGCTGCTGTGTTGTGCGTTCTTTGTCGGCCAGCAGCATTGCTCCCTCCCCAGTTATAAGCCAAGCTGGGTTAAGCCCAAACGCCTCAGACCACTTTTGCGCAGTACGTTTGCCAAAGTTGCGGTTAGACAGCAGCCCACTGATTGTTTGCTGTGACGTGCCTACCATTTCAGCAATTTTGGTTTGCGACAGTCCTTTTTCTGCAAAAAATTTTTTTAGCGCAATGCGCATTTTATCTAACTCATTCATAGAGTATTACGTTTGCATTATTGGTTAATTACATCATTTTTAGCGATATTAGTACACAAAATTTGTGATAAATAATTTGGTACTTATCAAAATTAGCTGTAGATTTGCAGCGGTAATAGGTGATAACGGCACGTCAACAGCTAATCACACCGCAAATTTACATCAAATAAATCAAAATATGATGCCAAACAACAAAAAAGTTGAAAAAATGACCCCAGCGGACTACAGCCCCACATTTGGGGAGCTGTATCGGGCGTTGCCCGAACCACCGAAAGCCCCTAAACAGGCTTTCGTGGAGGAAATAGCCGAGCTGTGTATGTGCAGCCAGCAAACAGTGCGAATGTGGATACAGGGTACACAGCGACCCGATGCCCTTAAGCGCAAGCTGATAGCTGAAAGGCTGGGCTACAATGAAGAACAATTATTTCCCTCTCCTATATGCAAGCAATAGAATTTTACACAACACCCGAGGGCGAGGTTACATTACGCGAACAGGGTAAAGCGGAACGCCAGCTTAAAGAAACAGACTACGATTTTATACAGGCCATGTTAAGCACTATCCGCGAGTATTACCCACAAGCGTACGATGCCCTTATGGAGCAGTATAGCAAAACACTGCCTAACAAAAGTTACCGTGATTTTTTGGCCGTGCGCAGGTTTATTAAATGCAATTTTGGCGTATATGACAACGAAATTGATGTGGATGGTAGCGGTAATTTTCACTTTGAGTTTGTCAGTTGCCCTTTGCGTGGCGAATGTATGTACGACAAAATACTGTGCCAGCCAAAGTTTAACAGCAAATTAAGCGATAGGCAGCTGGAAATTATGCGCCTGTGCTACGAGGGTGTAAGCGATGCGGATATAGCCGAGCGGCTGTACATAAGCATAAATACTGTAGCCAACCACCGCAAAGCCAGCTTTCGCAAACTGGGCGTGCATAGCATGGCCGAGTTCAACCGCTATGCGGCCACAAACAACCTGTTTACAAACGACTAACACCTTAAGCAATATGAAACAGCAGCCAAAATACAACTGGGAAACCCAGCATGACACAGCGGCCAAAACCATGACACATACATTCAGTAAACGTGTGCAGGTGGTTAGCAACATCAAAAATGGCGAAATACAAGTGCTTATTGACGGCCACATAGTAAACACATACTATAGCTTACCAGTCAAGCATTACGAAGCCCTGCTACTGGCTACCGAAGAATACGCCTACGAACTACAGCGTAAAGACCTAATCAAGACCACACTGGCCAAAGTTGCAGTGTATGTACTTATGGCCATAGGCATACTTGCTTTGTTTGCGCTGGGTGGCGATAACGATGAATGGAGTTTAGCCCAGTTTACAGTACAAAAAGCTACCTGTATAGCCATTATGGCCAGCTGCTTCTATGGGGTAAAATGCACACCTGTGCTGGCCGCTGCATGGAACGAAATTGACAACAACATAAAGGAATAACGCATGGAAGATGAAACCTACAAAGTGCGCACATTTTTAGAGGGCGTGGCGCAGTGTGGCGCAGCACAGGCTTTCGCAATGCTTGAACCAGCAAGCGACCTGTTAAGCCAGCGCAAAGCATACGCATTTCTAAAAGCGCATGACACCCGATTTGGTGGCCAGTGGGTGCATGGTGAAGCGTGGCTGGCACAACAGGTGGCCGAGGGTGCAGTAAAGCCAGTGCGTAGAGGACACCATAAAAACAGCCCAATGTGCTACAGTAAGGCGCAGCTGTTGCAAGCACTGCTGGCCGAGGAAGCTATTAAAAATGACATTTTCAAAGGAACAAATCTTTAAGCAATATGGAGATAACAATTAAAAAGCTCACAATGCGCAACTTTAAGGGTGTGCTGGGCGAGCGAGTGGTGGAATTTAGCCCCACAGTAACAAAGGTGTACGGAGCTAACCGTACAGGCAAGACAACCATTGCCGATGCATTCCGCTGGTGTTTGTTTGGCAAAAACACCGAGGGCAAAGCCGACTTTGGCATTAAATCCAAGGACGCACAGGGCAATGTAATACCCGAACTGGAGCATGAGGTAACAGTACTGTTTGACGTGGACGGCCAAGAAACAACCATTACACGTACATTCGTAGAAAAATGGAGCAAGCCTCGCGGTGTGGCTGAAAAGCAGCTTACAGGCCACACTACCACATACACTGTAAATGGCCAGCTTTACACACAGCGAGATTTCAACGAGTATATAAACAGCCTGTGCAGCGAAAGCCTGTTTATGGCCATAACCAGCCCGACCTACTTTGTAAGCCTTAAGGCCGACCAGCAGCGCAGCATACTTACTGAAATGGTGGGCGAGGTAAGCACTGCCAGCGTGGCCAGCCGCAATAAGGAATTTCAAGCCCTGCTGCAAGTAATGGGCGAGCAGGATATTGAAAAATTCCGTCAGCACTTAAGCTACCAAATGAAAGAAATTAAGGCCGAGCTGGAGCGCATACCTGTACGCATAAGCGAACAGCAAAACGATATTGCCAACATTACACCTGCCGAGCCTGTGGACTGGAAGCAGGTAGAGGGCGATATACTGGCTACAAAATCGGCCATTGAGCGCATACAACAGGCTATTGCAGACACCGTGGCCGACCACAACAAGTCACAGGCAGAAGCGCAGGCAAAACAGCAGGAAGCACGCCAGCAAGTGTATGCCCAAATAGCCGACCTGCAAAAACAACAGCTGGAAATAAGCAACCGCTACCAGTACAATAATAACAAGGTAGTGGCCGAGCGCGAGCGCATACAGGCCGAGTTTAAGGAAAAGTGTATGCAGGTGCTTACAAGCGTGCAGCAGCTCACACGTGAGCTTAATGGCACGAAAAACGAAATTACGGCTGTTGGTGTGGTACTGGGAGCCATAGCCAATGCCAAAGCGGATTTCAAGCAACGCTGGGAGGCAGTGGAAGCCGAGCAGCTGGTGTTCAATGAAAGCCAGTTTATTTGCCCCTGCTGTAAGCGACCGCTGGAAGCCGAGGACGTGGAAGCCAAAAAGGCCGAAATGCTGGCTAATTTTAATGCCAGCAAAGCCAGCAAACTTGACGCAATGGAAGCCGAAGCAGCACAACTTGTAGAGCGCGAAAAACAGCAGCAGGCACGTTTGCAGGAGCTGCAAACTAAACAGGCCGACCAGCAAACAAAGCTGCAAGCAGCACAGGGCAAACGTGCTGAAATTGAAGCACTGGCAGAAACCGACAAAGCACCTGTTATAACCCCAGTTGACGAACTGCTGGCCAATGATGCCCAGTACCAGCAACTCACAGCCCAAATGGCAGAGCTTCGCAAGCAACTTGACGCTATACCAGCAACGGCCACTACTGATACACAGGCAGCTGTGCAGGGGTTACAGGCCGACCAGCAGCAGCTACTGGAAAAACTTAACCAGCTTAATGCACTGGCACAGGTAGGCACAACCATAGCCAACAAGCGCAAACGCATAAGCGAGCTGGAAAAGCAGGAACAGCAGCTTAACATACAGCTTACACAGCTGGAGGGGCAAGACTACACAGCCGAGCAACTGCTACAGCGCACTATTGAGGAGCTGGAAAGCAAAGTAAATGCCCTGTTCAGCTTCGTGGCCTTTACCATGTTTGACCACAAAATTAACGGCTCGCTTAAGCCCGTATGCGAATGCACTGTGGGAGGTGTACCGTACAGCGACCTTAACAACGCAGCACGTATCAACGCTGGGCTGGATATCATCAACGCCATGTGTAAGCACAAAGGCATTTATGCCCCCTGCTTCATTGATAATGCCGAAAGCATTAACGAGCTTTTGCCTATGACCAGCCAGCGTGTAGACCTTATCGTAAGCACCGACACGGAACTTAAAATTGTAACAGAATAACAATGTCCAACCCCCTAAACAAAAGCAATATGGGAACAACGCAACAGCAGCCTGCAACGCAGGCACAGGGCGCGGCACAGCCAGCAGCCCAGCAGCAAAACAGCACGGCCATTGTGCAGCTGCAAAAGAACATCAGCGACAACGTGCTTGAACGTGTAACAGCACTGGAGCAAGCTGGTGAGTTAAGCCTGCCAGCAGGCTACACAGCAGGCAACGCCCTCAAACTGGCATGGCTATACCTGCAAAACGTGAAAGACCGTAACCAGCGGCCAGCACTGGAGGTGTGCGAAAAAGCCAGTGTGGCAAACTGCCTGCTGGAAATGGTAGTAAAGGGCTTAAGCGTGGCCAAAAAGCAGTGCTATTTTATCGTAGCTGGCAACCAGCTTACCTTTTGGGAAGACTACAGGGGCAAGCTAATGCGTGCCAAGCGCGACACTGAAATTGCCGATGTAAATGCGCAGGTGGTTTACAAGGGCGATGATTTCGTGTTTACCGTGGACGAGTTCGGTCGCTACCAGCTTGTAAAGCACGAAACCAAGCTGGAAAACATCAACATCGCCAACATTGTAAGTGCGTATGCAGTAGTCGTAACCAAAGAGGGGAAACGCTGGATTGAAATAATGACTATGGAGCAGATACGCAAAAGCTGGCAACAGGGCGCAGCCAAAGGCAACAGCGGTGCGCACACCAATTTTACCGACCAAATGTGCAAGAAAACCGTTATCAGCCGTGCCTGCAAAATTGCACTGGGCGCAGCGGTGGAGGAAGCGGACGAACCCGATACAGCAGCCATACAGCGCGAAGCAGCCCAGCAGCCCCAAAACGTGGACTATGTGGATATGACCGAGCAGGCCACTGTGGTTGATGTGGAAACTGGCGAGGTGATAAATACAGCCGAAACGGTGGCAGCAGCCGAGCCTGTAGCCCAGCAGCCCGAAGCAGCCCCTACTGGTAACACAGGCAACCTATTCGGCAACGATAACGCACACATACCTGCTGGCGCAGGCGGTCGCAAATGCCCACTCTAAACCTGTAGCACTATGGAACTGGTAGTAATCGGCAGCAGCTCGCATGGTAACGGCTATGTGCTTAACGGCACAAGTGAAGCACTGTGCATTGAAGCTGGTACAAAGCTAATAGAAACCAAAAAGGCACTGGACTTTGACCTGTCAAAGGTGCGCGGCTGCATTGTAAGCCATCAGCACAACGACCATGCAAAGTATGCGGCCGATTACGCCTGTGCTGGCATACGCCTGCTGGCACTCCCCGATGTACTGGAAGCAAAAGGCATAACCCGAAATGCAACGGCAATAAAACTGGGCAATGCCTATAAGTTGGGCGGCTTTGTGGTAACGCCTTTTGCCCTACAGCACGATGTTCCCTGTGTGGGTTATGTAGTGCAGCACAGCGAATGTGGGAAAGTGGTATTTATAACTGATAGCTATGCGTGCCAGTATAGGTTTAAGGGCGTTTCGCACTACCTGCTGGAAGCTAACTACAGCGATGAAATACTGGAGCGAAACATCGCAAATGGCCGTGTGCATACAGGTATGCGCGACAGGTTATTAACCAGCCATTTTGAGCTACAAAACAGCATACGCTATTTACAGGCCAGCGACCTTAAGGCCGTGCAAAAGGTGGTGCTAATACACCTTTCGGACGGTAATAGCAACGAAGCCCAGTTTGTGCAGGCCGTGCGTGAAGCCACAGGCAAGCGCGTATATGCAGCCAAAGCAGGCATGGTGCTACAACTAAATGCCAGCGTGATATGAGGTGTGTAACGGAAGCCACAGCCAAAGTTATTGAGCAGGCACTTGAAGCCCAAATAGCGGCTCTACAGCCCCAAATGCGCAAGAGTTTAAGGGTGGCAAACAAAGTGCGCTTAATGCAGCTGGCTATAAAAGAATTAACAAACAACAAATATATACAAAATGGAAAATCTAACAGTAAAAAAGGCTGATGCAGTAAAACACTACAGCGCAGCCAGTGACGAAACAAAAGAGGTGTTACGCGAGCTGTTTGGCGCGGACGCTTTCAAGTTTGACTATACCAGCATTAAAACCTATGCTGACGCTTGCAACCTGCTGGGTATGCCCGAACACCTTATGGGCTGTGACCAGCGTGGTATAATGGAATTTCAAGGCATGGCCAGTGCTATGTACAAGCTGCTTGTGATATGCAAGGCCATGAACAGCGACACAGGCAGCTACTACGATGAGGACGGCTGGGGCTATTACCCTGTATTCGTGCTTTACAGCAAAGAGGAAATGGCCGAAATGGGCGAAGCCAAGTGCAAAGAGCGTGGCATACACCAGCTGCTCGCCGCTGCTAGTGCGAATAATGCGGAGAATGCGGGTGTCCGGTGTGCGCTTACGAGTAATCGCGGTGCGAATACGGTTGCGGATTATGGTTTCCCCCTGTGCCTTAACAGCGAGGAAAAGGCCGAGTATGTGGGCAAACAGTTCTTTGAGCTGTGCTGTGCCTGCTATGGTGTAACCCCTAAAATGGACTGACCATGTACCAAGTAAAAGTAAAGTACGACAAAATGCAGGACAACGGCTGTGTTAAGCCTGTGACTGATACCTACATTGTTGACGCTTTGAGCTTCACCGAAGCCGAAGCACGCACGGTGGAATATGTGCAGCCGTACATCAGTGGCGAGTTTACCGTGACCGACATAAAGCGTGTTAAAGTTGCCGAGTTGTGGGAAGCCCCTGCTGGCGGTGACTACTGGTTTGAAGCCCAGCTGGAGTTTATCACCATTGACGAAAAGACGGCCAGCGAAAAGCGCACAAAAAATCGTGTGCTTGTGCAGGCCGACAACCTACAGCAGGCCATGCAGGCCGTGGCCGACAACATGAAAAACAGCATGGCTGACTACGAAGCGGCCAGCCTTAAGAAAACTCCCATTGTGGAATATATCAAAATAACCCCAAACGACACCAACGAAAATGACTAAACAAGAACTGGTGCAGGCTGTAGCACAGGCTACAGGGCAAGCGACTGCCAGCGTTGAGCAGGTAATCAGCGCAACCCTTACAACCATTCGGCAGACCGTTGAAAGCGGCAATGAGGTAACTGTGCGTGGCTTTGGCACATTTAAGCCGAAAGCCTGCAAAGCGCGTTTCGCGCGAAACATCGGCACTGGCGAAGCCGTGCGTGTGGCCGCACACATGAAGCCCAGCTTTAAGCCAGCCAAAGAATTTACGACCGAAACCGCTAAACTGGCGGTGGTATAACCCAAAGCGACAACCAAGCCCCCTGCTGGTGGCAACGCTGGCAGGGCGGCTTTAACAACAACGTCAATGGCAGATTTAAGCTACATAAAACTATACCACAAAATTTTGAGCTGGGAGTGGCACGATGACCCCTACACATTAAGCCTGTTTTTGCACTTGCTGTGTATGGCAAACTATCTGCCGAACTACAAATTTCGTGGAAAGGTGCAACGTGTGGGCGAGGTTCACACCAGTGCTCCACAGCTGGCATGGTACACAGGTATGCACGTAAATACTGTTAGCGACAGGCTTAAACGGCTGCAAAAAACAGGTGAAATTACGGTAAAACCCAGCAATAAAGGGCTGGATATTTACATACTTAAATACGCTGAATATCAGAGCGCATACAGCGATAACACCACACCTAATGTGGTGCGCCATGTGGGGCAAGATGTGGTGTGCGGTGTGGTGCAAAATGTGGAGCAGGAAGAAAATATGGCCAGCTCCATGCCCAGCACCACATTAGATGTGTCGCAAGATGTGCTGCACCACACGCAGCACCACATTGAAAGTGGTGCGCCATGTGGCCAATCTATATATAATAGTTTTAGTATAAATAATACTAACACTAATAATGGCGAAAGTACAAAAAAAGTACAGTACAGTGCAAGCGAGCTGGAGCAGCAGTTTGACCATTTCCGCAAAGCCTACAAAGGCACAAAAAGAGGGCTGGCCGTTGAGCTTGACAATTTCAAAAAGAAAAATAGCAACTGGCGCGAGCTTATCCCACTGCTTATGCCAGCACTGGAGCGTGAATTGACGTGGCGCGAGCAAATGTCGGCAGCTGGCCAGTTTGTGCCACAGTGGGCATACCTGCAAACATGGCTCAATCAGCGCAGGTGGGAAACTGAATATGAAAGCCTGCAAACAGCGCAGCAAACAAATACAACAAAGGCGGCCAGCCAACAGGCAGCAGTGACCGACATGCCCCCCAGCGAAGATGAATACGGTGGCAGCTTTGGCGGCATGGACGTGTAACCATCACACTTTACAAGCAATATGGAACAAGAAATACAACCACTGGAAGCCATTGCGCAGCGTGTTTTGCGTGATGCTTATAAAGCCCAGCAGCAAAGCAGGCAGCTGGACGATGAAGCCGAATTCCAAAAGCACAGCCAGCTTATTGTAATGATAGCCAATAAACTGCTTGCCCCTCAAAACAGGCAGTTTATAATTGACGAGAATAACAAAAAGGTGCTTCGCTTTATGCTGTACTATTTCAACGGCTCAAAGCTGGCCGAAACAGTATTTCCCGAAGCGAAATACAAGCTACATAAAAGCCTGCTGATAATGGGCGGTGTGGGCACAGGAAAAACGCTGCTTATGCAAGTATTCAGCGAGTATTTGCGCTACACCAATAACCCTCGTTTTTTTCACTGTATGTCGGTGACGCAAATGGTAAATTACTACACCATACACAACAATCTTGACCGCTACACATACAACGAAGAAAACAGCACTGGCTTTAAGCCCCAGCCATTTAACATTTGCCTTAACGACATAGGCGTGCAAAGCAAAACCTATTTTGGCATGGATACCCAGCTGCTGACAAACGAATTTTTGCACGCTCGCAACGAAATATGGACGCAAATGGGCAACTCGGCACACCTTACCACCAACCTAACAATTAAACAGCTGGAGGAAAAGTTTGCAGACGGCTTTGGCCGACTTGTAGACCGCTTCAAAACATACAACATAATAGCCCTTACAGGCAAAAGCAGACGATAACGACATGGATAAAAACAACCCCAAATATGAAAGCATAAAAGCCAAACTGCTTAAACTGCAAGCACTGGCCGAAAAAGGTTGTGCAGGCGAAGCACGTAACGCACGGCTGGCCATTGAACGTTTGTGCGCACAGTATGGCATAACGCTGGCAGACTTGTTGGACGAGGACGCACAGCCACAGTGGTACAGGTTTGAAATAGGCAGGCTTAAATATCTGCTTACACTGTTTGCACAGTGCTACTACAAAGTGACAAACACAAAGAAGATGTCTTACAAACATGGCGCAGCGCGTAATGTGGTGCAGGTAAAACTAACACCAATACAGTATGCCGAGCTGGCCAGCCTGTTCACATGGCACAAGGCTAATTTCTTACGCGAATTGCAAGCTATGCAGGACACGCTGGTATCGGCCTATGTAAGCAAGCATGGTCTATACCGAGAAAGAATGTTGGAGGATAGCGAAAGTGAAAAAGAAGAAAAGCCACTAACACCAGCCGAGCTGCAACGCATAAAGCGCATACTGGCCATGCGAGAGGGCTTAAGCGATGCAACCTACCAAAAACTACTGGAGCGGGCAAGTGGAAAATAATGGCCGTACAGGCCGCTGGCGTGTGCTACAATCGCAGCAAGCAGTTAAATCAAGCAAGTTATCACCCAGCGCACGAAACGCTCTAAAAACGGCCTTAAAATAAGAAATTCAAAAATCAAGCAAAAACAATGGAAAAAGCAACAAGACCCGACTTAAACAAACTGGCGTTAGAGGTACACGCAAACGCGGTGCAGCACGGCTTTTGGGAGGGAGACCCCAGCACAACGCATTGCCTGTGTTTGGTGGTGTGCGAGCTGGCCGAAGCTGTGGAAGCCGACCGCAAAGGTGAGCGAGCCGACAGGTGCGGTTTTTCGGCCATGCTGTGTGACTGGACTGACCCCGAAAAACAGCAAGACCCCAAACAATATGCCTACGAATTTCAGCAGGCGTTTCGCTACGACATAAAGGACACTGTGGAGGACGAACTGGCTGACACGGTTATACGCCTGCTGGATTTGGCAGGGTTGTATGGCCACGACCTTAACAACGGTGGCGCAGTAATAAGCAACATAACCAGTAAGCATAAATTTACGGAAAATGTGTGGCTTATAGTGCGCGACCTAACAACTGGCAGCACAGCATTAACACAGCGTATGCGTGCAGCTATTGTAGAGCTGGAAATGCTGGCCGCAATATACGACATAGACCTGTGGTGGCACGTGCAGCAGAAAATGCAATATAACAAATTACGTCCGTACAAGCACGGCAAGCAATACTGATAGCAGCCTATGAACAAGCAAGTAAGTATGGATAGCGAGGTATGGCTTCCAGTGGTGGGCTATACTGGCTATGAGTGCAGCAATTACGGCAGAGTGCGTAAAGCTGGGGCAAGCGTGGATTTGAGGTTTGTTTCGGGTTATGGTATGCGCAGGGTAACGCTACGCAAAGGTGATGATTATGTACTGGTCGTGGTGGCTGACATAATACTTACTGCTTTTGTATGCCCGAAGCCAGCAGGCATGAAAGCCTATGTGCTGGACGGCAATTATGAAAATTTGGCACTGCCAAACCTGCAATGGGTAAAGCGTAAACGTGACAAGTATGTACGCAGCAGAACCAAGCGCAAGCCTATGAGCGACAGGGCGGCACGTATGCTTAAGAGAATCAACAACATTACCGACAAAAACAATGGAGAAACTGACATTTGAATTGCCCGACAACATGGTAAAAGAAACAGCTGTAAAGGCATTGGAATACAGCCTGCAAAACCTGCTGATGCAGTATGAACTTAAGTTTAACATACGCATTGACAGCATAAGCCTAAAGCAGGGCTATGGTGTGGGCGAATACCAGCACCAAACAGGCAGGCTGGCCAGTGTGCATATTGGCTGGCAGGAAACAGGCGCAGGAGTACGCACTAATGACGAGGTGCGCGAACTGCTGGAAAAGGCTACAGGCGAACAGCTGGCACGTATAACCGAAAAACTGGCTGGCAATGGATAGTAAAACATTCTTTGATACAGTGGTGCGTATGCGCGAAGCCCAAAAGGCGTATTTCAAAAGCCGCAGGCCATGCGACCTGCAACGCAGCAAGCAAATTGAAAAGCAAATTGACACGGAAATAGAGCGTGTGCAGCGCGTACTTTGGGAGCAGCGTAACCCACCATTATTTCCCGATAAGTAACACACTTTACAAGCAAAACAATGAAATTACAACAAAGACAAACATGGCACGATTATACACGCTGGCCGCTGGCCAACGAGTTTGCAAGCGTGCAGCTGGAGCTATACCCCAGCGAACAGGATTGGGGTGGTACGGCATGGATATACGGCCTGTGGACTGACCCCGAAGCACGCAGGCAGGGCTATGCAGCCGAGGTACTGGAACGAGCCGAAGCCATAGCAAAACAGGCTGGCCACAAGAGCGTATTTTTGGAGTGGAAGCAGCGTGACACCCCCGAAGCTGTGCTGGACTGGTACATACGCAGGGGCTACACAGAACGCCAGTTTAGCGGTAATGGCGATTATTACCTACTGGAAAAACAGCTCAAAGACATTAAACAGCAGTAATGTTTTGCAGGTACATAAAAGTCAAAGGCGTTGGCAAGGTGCTTATCCCCGAATGTATGGGCGTGGCATCACATTACGATGCACCTAACCCACTGGATTACTGTACGTGCAAAAAAGAGCTGTCACCAGCCCAGTATGAGCGGCAAAAATATAATGAACACGTGCAAGAATTACAGCACGAAATAAAGTTGTTGCGCGAAGAAAACGAATTTTTGCGACAGCATAGCATAAAATTGGAGGAATATGAAAGAAGCAATGCAGGCAGTGATAGAAGCCGTGGAGCAGCTGGCCATGGACGCAGAAAAGGCAGCAGCCATGTGTGATAAATTAGACAAAATGAGCCGAGAATGGGCGCACGAAGAAAAGCAGTGGATAATGCAGGGCTGGGGCTATAAACCGAAGCTCAACCCAGCGGCAAAAACGGCATTCCGCAGTCCGTTGTACTGGTTCCGCATACGTAGCTTTTGCGTGCGCTCGCCATACGGCTAAAGCGGCCATTTCGGCTATGCGCATAACGCCTGCTTCGGCTTATGCGCTTTCCCTATTACAGTATCTATGTACATAGCAGTATGTGTGTAATATAATATATAATTATATATATACAAGTAATAGCAGTTAGAAGCGAAAACACAGCAAAAGCAACCGTAAAAACCACAAAAAACGACAACAAAAATGGGCAGCTTAAATAGAGCAACGCTTATCGGGAATGTTGGCAAAACGCCCGAAGTAAAACCGCTGCAAAACGGCAGCAAGGTGGCGCAGTTTTCACTGGCCACAACCGAGCCAGCATATACCACACAAAACGGCCAGCAGGTGGAAGCGCGTACCGAATGGCATACAGTAGTGGCATGGGCTGGACTGGCTACGATAGTAGAACGATACCTGCAACAAGGCCAGCAGGTGTATGTAGAGGGAAAAATACGCTACAGGTCGTATGACAACCAACAAGGGCAGAAACGCTATATAACCGAAATAGTGGCCGAAAACATTGTGCTGCTTAAAAATGGCCAGCCCCAGCAGCAAGGCGGCTATACGGCAGAGCAACCCCCACAGGCTAACGACTGGCCATATTAACCTGCTCCCTGTAATTAGCACACTTTTCAGTATAAAACTGCAAAATGAAAGAACAGGAGCATAACATACAGGTGGCCTGTGTAAATTGGTTTAGATACCAGTTTAACAACCTGCTTATTTACGCAGTGCCGAATGGTGGCCAGCGTAATGCTGTAGTGGCTGCAAAGCTAAAGGCAGAGGGCGCAATGGCTGGAGTGGCTGATTTGGTTATAGTAGCCAAAGACAGGCACATTTACATTGAAATGAAAACGCCCAAAGGCAAACAAAGCGAACTGCAAGTGCAATTTGAGCAGCGTGTAAAGGCACTCGGCCATGCTTACTATGTTTGCCACAGCATAGAGGAATTTATGCAGGTGTGCAAGCAAGAGCTATGGGCTAAAAGCCCGTAAAAGGTCAAAGTACATTTTACTTTCAAAAGTTAGGCACAAGGTGTGAAGAATAAACACGCTTTGTGCCTTAACTTTGTACGCGAATTTTATGTACGCAATATGGCAAACGACCTAAAAAGTGTGTTGGTTACGGACATTGTCCTTAACGCAGACAACCCTCGGCAGATAACCGAGGACAAAATGGAGCTGCTGGTGCAGAGCATACTGGTATTCCCTAAAATGCTCGCGCTTCGGCCTGTTGTATGCGATGCTGCTACTATGGTTGTGTATGGTGGCAATATGCGCACACGTGCGCTGCTGCTGATACAGGCCATGAGCCAGCAGGAGATACAGGCGCAGCTGCTTAAGCAAACAAAGTTCAAACGCCTTACCCAGTTTGAGCAGGAGGAATTACTGGAATACTGGGCAAAGTGGCAAAAGCGGCCAGTGGTAAAGGTGCAGCTTGTGAGCGACCTAACCGAGGACGAAAAGGCCGAGTTTGTCATTAAGGATAACGTGGGCTTCGGTAAGTGGGATTTTGACGAACTGGCTAACAAGTGGGATAATAACCTACTGGCCGAAATGGGCATGGATATATGGCAGACCAACGACACCGACATTGACAGCTTTTTCACCGATGCCGAGGAAAAGGAAAAGACCAACGAGCTTCATGTAACGGTACACGTGCCTATGGAGCTGGGTACTGAAATTGACGAAATAAAGGCTGTTGTGGAAGCTGCTGCTGGCTATAGGCGAAGACCCCGACCGCACAGGGCTAAAGGATACCCCCGACAGGGTGGCGCGTATGTATGGCGAAATATACAGGGGTTACAACCCAGCGCAAAAGCCAAACATAACCACATTCCCAAATGGGGAGGACGGCATTGTGTACGATAGCATGGTGGTAGATACAGGCGATTTCTACAGCTGTTGCGAGCATCACATGATACCCTTTTTCGGCAAGTATTATTTCGCCTACCTGCCAAACCCCAAAGGCCGCATACTGGGCATTTCCAAGATAGGCCGAGTGGTGGACTATTGTGCGGCCAAACTGCAAGTACAGGAACGGCTGGTGCATGAGGTCGTGGCAATGCTGGCCGATGCGCTGGGTGGCGATAATCCACCGCTGGGCATTGCGCTGGTAATGCGTGGCGAACACCTGTGCAAAACCATGCGCGGAGCGCGTAAGAAAGGACAAATGGTAAGCAGCTGCTTAACTGGCCTGTTCCAAACCGACAGTGCAGTGCGTGCCGAGTTTATGAACCTAATAAACCAAATGTAACAATGACTTACAAGGACAAAGTAAAGCACCTTATTTGCGGTGCTATTGCAGCCATTTTGGGTGCATTATTGCTGGCCGTATGTTTTGGCAGCGTAACCTACCTGCAAGCATTCGCCTGTGGCTTCCTGTGTGCTGGTGCAGCTGGGGTGGCCGCAGAGGTTAAGGATATGGCCTACCACAGCATGAGTATAGGCTTTTTTGACATTTACGACCTGCTTGCAACCATTGCAGGCGGTGCAGCTGGTGCAGCCATTGGAGCTACAGTAGCCCTGTAATAAGCGTATGGACACAAAGCAACTTAACAACAGGCAGAACCAAAAGCAGCGGCAGAAACGACTGGCGCGGCTGGAGATTGTGGCCGAGCTGTTCAAAAAGGGCTACAGTGTGCGCCAAATATGCCAAGAGGTGCAAGTGCGGCTGCAACTGCCAAAGCTCCCCAGCCCTAATCTTATACAGCAGGACAAAAAGCTGCTGCTTGATGAATGGCGCGAAAACAGGCTGGCCAACACTGACGAGTACATGACGCTGGCACTGGCACGCATTGACGATTGCCTTATTGAGCTTTGGGAAGCGTGGGAAAAAAGTAAGGAGGACTATACGGAGGGCTGGCAAAAGCAAAAAGCCGTGCCTACGCAAAAGACCGACAAAAACGGCAATCCCACAGGCGAAAAAGGCAGTAAGGTTATTGTGGCCGAACAGCAGCAGGCAAACAAGCGCGGCTGTGGTAACGTGGCCTACATAACCGAAATACGGCATCTGCTGGCAGAACGTAACAAGCTGCTGGGTATCTATGCCCCCGAGCGCAGCGAGCTTACAGGTAAAGACGGCTCGCCGCTTATGGCCAGCACGCAGGGCATAGACCTTAACGAATTGAGCGAACAGGAGCTTGAAACACTGTATGCCATAGCGGCCAAGCGTGACAAAAAGGAAATGCAGTAACAATGGCACAGGGTAGAATAATACAGCCCACAAATGAGCTGCTGGATAAGGTGCAGGCTCACATGTGTAAAAAGCGTTTTTACAACTTTGTAGAAACGTTTTGGTCGGTTATTATCCCCGAAGAACCAGTGTTTAACTGGCATATTGCCTACCTGTGCGAGGAACTGCAAAAGCTGGCCTACTATATTGTAAATCGCCTGCCAAAGCCATACGACATAATCATTAACATACCTCCTGGCACTACCAAAAGCACAATCGTAACTATTATGTTCCCTGCATGGCTTTGGACGCAAGACCCCAGTTTGCGAATTATCAGCAGCTCCTACAGTAGCGATGTGTCGCTTGACCAAGCGCAAAAGAGCAAGGACATAATCACCAGCGAGCGTTACAAACGGCTGTTTCCCGAGGTGGCCATAAGGCGTGACAAGTCGGGCAAAGGCTACTATGGCAACACGGCTGGAGGTGAGCGTTATGTTACGTCCACAGGCTCGGCTGTCACTGGTAAGCACGCACACATAATACTGAATGATGACCCCCAAAGCCCCAAACAGGCCGATAGTGAGCCTTTGCGGTTGCAGGCGGTGGAGTTTACCAAAACGCTTTCCACTCGTAAGGTAAACAAGAAAAACACCCCGACCATAACCATTATGCAGCGGCTGCATGAGGAAGATGTGACAGGCTACCTGCTTAAGAAAAAGAGCGACCGCATAAAGCACATTTGCCTGCCAGCGGAGTTAAGCGACCAAGTAAAGCCAGTGGAGCTTCGGGAGCGGTATGTAAATGGGCTGCTTGACCCTGTGCGGCTTGATGCCGAGGTGCTGGCCGAAGCAAGGGTGGATTTGGGAAGCCGTGCGTATGCTGGCCAGTACGAACAAACCCCAGCCAGTGCCAGCGGCAACATTGTGCAGAAATGCTGGTTTCAGCACATTAGCCGTGCGCAGTTTGAAGCCATGCGAGGCGGTGCAACTATGCACTTTTTCCTTGATACAGCCTATGACGAACAGCACGGAGACAACGACCCCAGCGGCATACTGGCAGCGTGCAAAATAGGCCAGCAGTTATTTGTGTACCATGCGCAAAAAGTGTGGAAAACATTCCCCGACCTGTTGGCCTTTCTGCCCGAATACTGCCATACATGGGGCTACAACAAGCGAACCAGCACGCTACGCATTGAGCCAAAGGCCAACGGCATAAGCGTGGTACAGCAGCTAAAAACCAACACCGACCTAAATGTAACCAAGACACCAACACCAAAGGACGGAAAGGCTACTCGCCTGTCGGTATGCAGCCCAAAAATTGAGTGTGGCCGTGTGGTGCTTGTAGACGGTGACTGGGTGGAGGACTTTATGGACGAGGTGGCCAGCTTTCCAGCGCAGGTACACGATGAATACGTGGATATACTGTGCTATGCGATTGACTACCTGCTACTAAATAACATAGAACTGCCAAAGGGCATGAGCAAGGCGCGTTTCGGCGGCATACTGTAATAATCATTAACAACAAAACCGATGTTCAACATTTTTGAAGCACTTTTTAGCAAAGTAAAAACAGCACTGGGCTACCAGCAGCAGTTTGAAGAAATGGTGCAGGCTGGCAACATTACGGGCGCATTGTCTATGATGCAGAACGACCTGCCTAAACAGTTGGAAGCCCTTAAGCAGTACCAGCTGCAAAAGCATACCATTATGGAACGCCCCGACAAGGCTACCTATGACGAGCAGGGCAACTTTACAGGCTGGGTAAAGCGGTGGAAGCTCCCACTGGATTATGCACGCTACATCAACGAAATGGCCGTTGTGTTTATTTACGGTCGGCCTGTGCAGTGGCTTGAAAATAGCGATGGAACGGAAAGAGCATACCAAGCCTTTACCGATTTCCTAAAGGCCAAGCACTTTAACGCACGCATACGACAGGCAAAGCGATTGGCTGGGGCTGAAACCAAAAGTGCGCTGCTGTTCCACTGTTTCCAAAACAAAGAGGGCAAAGCCGACTGCCTTATTAAGGTACTGGCCGCTTCGCTGGGCGATACCATGTACTACATAAAAGACCAATACGACAGGCTGGTATATTTTGCGCGTGAATACCATGTGCGCGAGCGTGGCAGCGTGTCGGTACGGTGTGTTGATATTTACACGGACGATTACATATACCGCTGCAAGGCTGGCGGTGTGGGCTGGTCGGTTGAGCGCGAGGTTAATTTCGTGGGAAAAAAGCCTGTTATCCTGTTTGAGCAGGAGATTGAATGGGCTGGCGCGTCCAACCTTATTGACAGGCAGGAATACATGAAAAGTCGTACTGCTGACGTGAACGACTACATGGCTGACCCTGCTTTGGTGGCCACTGCTGACGTGGTGCAAGGGCTTCCCGACAAGGACACGGAAAACAAACTGTATGTACTGGCCGAAAAGGGCGATTTGCGCTACCTTACACCCGACACAGCCAGCGAGCTTAAAAAACAGGAAAGCGAGGATAACGAGCGGCACATTTTCCGCGACACCTTTACGCCAAACATTGATTTTGACGTAATGAGCAAGCTATCCAACGTATCGGCCAAAGCCCTTAAACAAATGATGGTGCTGGCCAGCATCAAGGCCGATATGCGCAAAGAGAGCCACGATGAAATGCTTATGCGCACGGCCAGCCTTATTATTGCCATACTTTCGCGCGTGACAAATATACAGCTGGCTGGCGAGCTGGAGCGGTTGCTGGTGCAGCATGAATACCAAGAGCCGTTTGGCGAGGACATTGTGGAAGCTATCAGCAACGCAGTTAAGGTTAAAAACGCTGGCGGCATGAGCGATGAAACCTTTATTGAGCTTAACCCCCTCGTCCGTGACAAACAGCGTGAAAAAGACCGTATAAAGGCCGAACAGGAAGCCGAGGAAACCAAGCGTGCAGAGCTGGCAGCTAACAGCGTATTCAACTACGAATAAACCTGCTGGCAGCAAAAACTCTATTCGTAAATAAAAACGCTATGGCAAAAATAGACTGGAAAGCAATAAATACAAAGCTGGGCAAACGGTGTGAAACGTATGCCCTAAAGGTGCGCAGCATTATGGATAAGCGCATCGGGGAAATAGTGGCTATGTGCGAGGGGCTGGAGCTGCAAGACGGCAAGCCTTTCGCCTTTGCCGATTACCCCGAAATAAGCAAACAGGTGCAGGCCACATTTCGCCTTATGTATAGCGAAATTTACCAGTCAATCCGTGGCAACATTACGCAGGAGTGGTATTACAGCAATGCCGATATGGACGGTTTGCTGGCTGGCCTGTTTGGCAAAGGTGCGCTGGAGGACAAACATTTTGCACGTTACTTTGGCCGCAACAAAGAAGCCATGAACCAGTTTTTTGCACGTAAAGAAGCTGGCATGAACCTGTCGCAGCGCGTATGGGCTATTACAGGCAATACCAAAGCGGATATGGAGGTGGCCATTGATTTGTCGCTGGGGCAAGGCGTGGACGCTGGCGAATTGAGCCGTAAGGTGCGCCAGTATCTGCAAGAACCCGATATGCTGTTTAGGCGATTTCGTTACAGGGAGCAAGAGCCAGTGTTGGACGATAAGGGCAAACCTGTGCTGGATAAAAACGGCAAGCCTGTGATGCAGGGCAAAGTGGATAAGGACGGCAAGCCTGTATATGGCCGCAAATGGAAACGCAGACACTATGATAAAGCCACAGACAGCTTTTACTGGGTGGACGATAACCCACACAACTACCATACTGGCCGTGGTGTGTACCGAAGCAGCTACAAAAACGCTATGCGGCTGGCACGCACGGAAACAAACATGGCATACCGTGCAGCCGATTGCGAGCGGTGGAAAGAAATGGAGTTTGTGCGTGGCTTCCGTGTGGTGTTGAGCAAAAATCACCCCTGCGATGATATTTGCAACGACCTGTCGGCTGCTGACGAGAACGACACCAGTGGGCGCGGTGAATATCCCAAAGGCTTTGTGTTCAAAGGCTGGCATCCGCACTGCTACTGCTATTGTGTGCCATTGCTATGCACCGAGGACGAGCTGTTCCAGCTCACCGACCAAATCTTGCGTGGCGAGGACACAAGCGGCTTCGTTCCTGCTGGTGTTATTGAGCAGCCCAATGAGCATTTTATGCAGTGGGTGGAAAACAACAAGGACAAAATCAGTGACCAAATAGCCGACCCACAGCGCGGCTGGGGAAGCCTGCCATATTTCCTACAGGATAACTACAGCAAGGCCAGCGGTAAGGGTAACTGGGTACAGGAAATTAAAAACGAAGCTGGGCAACGTGGTACGCACACAGCGACAACCAAGCCACAGCCAGCAACAAATGCAGCACAAACTACCATTGTTGACAGCGATAGCATAATAAGCACCATGCCAGCAGATATTGATAAATACGACCGCTCTATTCCAACTGACCCAAGCGGTGCTGTTGATATAGCGGAATACCGTAAGAAAATCGCAGAATTGTTACAATCGGCTGGCTGTTATACAGGCACGAATGTAACGACACTGGCTTCTTTTACGACAAAGGCACAACTGGATAACTGGTACACGCAATCACTTAAAATAGCCAACATTGATGCGCTGGATAAAATTACGGACAAAGTAAATAAGCTGCTGGCAAGTGGTAAGTTGAAAGGCCAACCATTTGAGGTTGTAAAGCAGGCACACGATTTCCTTACGCAATATTACGAATATATGCGTAAAGGTGAGTATGTAAAGGCTACAAACGCGCTGAGGGGCTTTACAAACCTACATGACCTAATAGCTGCAAAAGTTGATTTTTCCAAAGTGTCAATGTTGATGCCAAAAGAACTGTTGGAGAGTGGTAGCTGGTTTAATGGCACGGCTTCAAGTATTGATAAGGCTTTTTTTGATTTACTGACTGATTATGTGCCTGTAAAAATAGGCACTGGCAAAAAAGGAAATACGTGGTTTAAGCCAGCAGAGGGAATTGTTGAGCTGTGGAGTGGCGATAGTCGCTTTGGGTCAAGCTGGTATAAGCACAAAACCATTTATCACGAATTTGGCCATGCTTTAGACCACCAGCACGGTCTTTGTCGTAATCGCAGAATTGTAGACTTATGGAATAAATTTGAAACAGCAATGCAGTCCAAAAGTACTTTTGCCGTGTATGAGGGTGGACACATGGTACAGCGCAATATGACCCTTTTTGAGTATGCGCATAAAATGTTACCGTACTACAGGGATAGTATGGCTTTGGGCAAGGCTAAAACCAGTGTATTGACGCGGCTGGGCATAGTGCAGGCTGATGTTATTTCGCAGGCTACAGCATTTGCAGATACTATAAATTCACTATCCAAGGGAAAATACTGTTATGGGCATTCAGCTAAATACTGGCGAAGCAGCGCAGACAGCGTAATAAAAGAATTTATTGCACATGCCTTTGAGAACCAGTATGCAGGCAACGGCTTTTTCCGTTGGATGTACAAAGACTTGTTTGATGAAATGGTTAAGGTACTCGGTATGTGTTTATAAAATGCCGATATAGCCAAAATTATCTACGCCAGCGGTGGTAATTTCCATGCCAGTTGCTGCATCAATGCGAGAGCTGTTACGCTCTATGTAGCCGACACGGCTTTTGTTTGTGTGCGCTTTTTCAAGCAGCTCGCACATATATTCCTCACTCGGAATGCCTGCATCTTCGCCATATTTGCCAGCCATAATTTCCATTATCTCAATAGCATACTCCAGCTCGCTTTGGGACACGCCGGCTGGAACAGTACCGAAAATGTGCTGTTTATATAGCTCGCTGTAACGGTCGTACAACGCTTTGCCTGTAGTGTATTGCTGGCTCATAAGTAGATAATTTGCCGCAAATATAACAAAAAAATTGCGTATTACAGCTTTTTTTGATGTAAAAATGGTTATTCCTGTGAGTTTCTACGTTTTGACTTGCCAAATAATCCCTCTAAAACTATGTAGGCCAAGCCCAAAACATTTACCGTGGTAGTAGCCAAAAGTACGTTAACAACAGTATTATCAAGAGTAATAAGTGAAAATCCTTGAAAGAAAATGATTACCAGCACAACACCTAACCATATTGATGTAGCCCAAACGACCCACTGGGCTAAAAATTTACGCTGGCGAGTGTCTTGCTTGTAACGTTCCTTTTCTTGTGTAGCCAGCGACTCGTTATCAATATTATTGAGCGAGGGGTAAGCGGCTCGTCCGCATCAGTTACGCCCCACTGGGCATTAAGTGCTGCATTTTCGCTCATTACGCCTGTGGTTGAGGGTCAACGTTTATAATTTGTGCAAAGTAATCGTATATATACGCATCGGGAATTTCATTGCCCCACTTAAAGTTTGGCATATGTGTTGTTTCTTCCCATGGCGAGTTTGGTCTGTGCGACCATGCTGTTAGCTGGCCAGCTGTTTTATTGCCAAAACCCTCAAAAACAAAGCGTACAACCTGCTCCAAATATGTATCATTACGAACCTCGGCCAGAATTTCGCTGTCCATGGTAATTGCTGCAAGGTTGGCTTTTAGCAGCTTGTTGCGTGTTGTAGGGAATACAGGTCCGTATGGCCATGCCTGTGGGTGTTCGTTGCACAGCCTGTCTTTGCCCACAATGAGATTAGCTCCGTATGCTACGTACAGGAGCTTTTGCGTTTTTGTGAGGTTTATTGTAACCTTATTTTGGTTTGCCCAAGCTACAATATAAAACGCAACCACAACACTATTATAACGATAAGTGTCTGCGAACATATCTTTGGCGTTTTCTATCATAACGTTTGCATGGTGTCGGCGGTTTATTTGGCCATTGTTAAAGTTCCTGCAAAGTTAGTAAATATTTTTCTTGCAGCGTCACTTTTGAGCCTATAAAATGTGAGGTATATTGAAAATACCCCATATTTCAGCAGTGTTTTGGGTGGATTATAACTCCTTTCCGCAGTGTATGCAGTGGCGTACTTTACGGCTTTTCTTTGGTGTGGGCTGGTTGCAGTATGGGCATGGTTCAAGCGTAAAGCTGGGCTGGCCGTCTATCTGTTCCAGCTGGTTGTAATGCAACTTTGTGCCACAGGCCAAACAGTAGCCACTTTCAAGGCTATTCTTCACGCCACATGCACAAACAACGCCCTTATTCGGTAGTGCAGGTACTTTGGTAGTGGTGGCCAGCGATAGCGGCTCGCCACAACTGAAACAGGCTTTGTTATAAATGCTATTGTATGCCCCACAAGTGCAGAGCATACGCTGCTTTACGACTGGAGGTGCGCTTTTGATGTGCTGGGGCTTTGGTTCGGGCTTCTTTGCTGGCTGTGGTGCTAAAATGGCGTCCAGCGAAGCCTGCTCAAGCATGAACGGTTCTTTTTGTGCAGGCTCCGCAAAAGTATTGTTACACTGTGGGCAACGCCAAACAAGTTTTTTACTACCATGCAGCCCAGCCAGTCCTCCAACCAGTCCAAAGGTGACAATGCCCAGCAGCCCTTTCTTTGCGCTGTAGCCTTTTTCCTGCAACACAATATCGCAGCTTCCACAGTATGGGCAACAGTTTACACGCATATTTACTCCACGGTAACAATTTGTGTTACATCAGGGTCAAACATAAATGTTTGTTCCTGTAGTATTTTTGCTCCATAAGCATTGTTTGCCCTGTATTTGCATGACATTTCCCAGCCCAGTACCTCGTATGGGTCTTTGCCCTGTTTTACGTAATTATCCTTAAAGCGTTCCAAATAAATATCTATGCTGTCGCTTTGGTGTCGGGTGATACATTCATTAGTGATAAGCACAAAAGCACGTGACATGGGTGTGTGTTTGCCAAGATTACCATACTTTACAAGTTCAAAGCTCGCAGGGTCGTTAAGGTGCTCGGCCATGTAACCTTCAATCATAGCCTGTGCTCTTTGTTCGGGTGTTTTTGTGCAAGCAGTGAATGACACCAGCACGGCCAGTATGGCCACTTTCAAAAATTTGCCTTTCATATTCATGTGGCTTTAGTGCTGTGTTACTACCTTTGCACCAGCAGAACGCCACACCAACACAGCAAAAGGCGCGGAGCAATGCCGTGCAGCCGAGGTTCACCACAAACCAGCACACAAACGGCAAAAGCTCCGCGCTGTATTTCGCAGAGTTGCCATTGTGTGCTTGAAAGCCAGTAATGCTTACTTGTGGTGATTTCGGCTGCTATGGCTTCAAAGTATGTCGCACGTCCGTAAGGATATGCAGGTGCAAAGATAGCTAAAATTTCACATACCACAATCACCGCAAACGGCAAATCAACTGCAATGCAGCGAATTTGCCGTTTGTTTTGCTTGTAAGAGCCTTTGCAGCCCTTTGCCGATAAAGTTATTGCTGGTAGCAGAACCGCTTCTTAAACTCCATATATACGCCTAACAAGTCGGTAGGCAGTGTGACCAGTGCTTGCTCAACAAGGAAGCTGGGTATGGTATCAGCTCCATAGTGAGCTTCTGCAATAGCACCAGCAATGCAGGCCAGTGTGTCAGCGTCACCGCCAAGCGACACTGCCATACGTATGCAATCCACATAGTCAATGCTATCCAAAAAGCACTGTATCGCCACTGGCACTGTTCCCATACAGGTTTCATCAAACTTATACTGTCGCTTAATGCCCACAATGGTAAAATCAAGGTCGTAGCCCAGCCGTTCAACCTGTTTGCGTATGCTGTCTTTGGTGTAACCCCTGCGAGCCAAATTTACAGCTGTGGCCACTGCTACAGCTCCGCGTATGCCCTCCGTATGGTTGTGTGTAACCTCGGCTGTTGCTGCTGCTTCTGCCTGTGCTGTTTCAAGGTTGCTGTATGCCCAGCCAATAGCGGCCACACGCATAGCAGAGCCGTTGCCATAACTGTTGTATGGCTGTGGGTCGTTGCTGGCCAGCCAGCGTGCAAAGCTACCACTATAGCCCCCTACTGGGTTCGGGTATTTGCGGCCATAGTACAGCATACGTTCCATGTAGTCGGGTTCGGGCTGCATAAGTGCATCAGCTATGGCCAATGACATAATGCTATCGTCAGTAATGCTACTGGCAGGCGTAACCAGCTTAAAGTTATAATCCTTTGTGGGTGCAAATTCGTATGCACTCCCCACAAAATCGCCTACTATTGCTCCTATCATTCCGTTACCTGTTTTTTGCGTTGCTTTTTGCCATGCAGTACAATACGCTGAATGGTGCAGCACTCGTTTTCAAAATTCTTGTTGTCAATGTTAACGTGGCTTTGCATGGTGTTTAATGCGATGCCCACAACACTACTGGGTAAGTAATCGTAAATGGCCGCTTTGCAACCGAACAGCCACAGCGTTTGCCCTTTGTACGGCTGCTTTAGTGTAACCAGCACAGCATTTCGTGTGCCTTTGGCGGCTCTACCCCAAGCCATCGCAGTCCTCCTTTTCCAGTATGTGCCACAAGGTGTTACTTTCGGGTACTTTGTCAAGCCCTTTGTATAGCGGCTTGCCGTAAATCTCCGCAGCTTCGGCTTCCAGCCTACAGCCTTTGCTACAGCTCCAGCCCTCCAGTACAACAACGGCATCACAGGCCAGCAGGTGCTCAATGCAAATTCCCATGCAGGCTTCATAATGCAGGTCGCTGTCGCATATTTCCAGTGGGCTAACGTAAGTATGCCCTTTCTTTTCCAGCACACCAGCGGCAAACGTGGCCTGTGCTTCCACTTCATCGGGGTCTTGCCCTGTTATAGGCAGGCTTATATAAACTCTCATTTTGCAGGTGTTTTAAGCAGTGTTTCAATAAATCGCGGCCAGTCCGTTTCATCGCCCTGTAGCCAGTCCACAGCCATTACGGCAATGGCACGAGCCTGTACAGGGTATTCGGGTGCTGGCAGGTTTTTGTTAATCTCGTTGTAGTTTGTATGGCCAGCGCACACGCATTTCCAAGCCTGCTGCAAACCAGCCTTAACGGCTGATTTGGCAGGTGTGCGCAGTTCGGGTGCTGTTTCCAGTGTTTCCAGCAGCAGTGTGGCCAGCTGTTGGATTTGTTCTTGTGTGCGTATTATCATTGTTCGGGTGTTTGTTTTATTATGCTTTGCACCGCTTCCAGCTGGGTTACAGTTAGAGTGGCCACGTTGTTGTAATCGTCAAACCAGCGAATTAAACTGGTTTGCAGGTTCTTTTTGTACTGCTCGGCCTTTTGCTCTTCCAGTTCAGCTTCGGTGGCTGGTTCAGCATACCTGTAATGCTCGCCTATTTGTTTGCCGTCACTTTTGCGAAAGCGGTATGACCCTACCATAAATTGAGCAGCCGTTATTTTTGTTACTCGGCCAATACAAGTGCGCACACAAGAGTACGAACCAATAGTGAACTTTATTAAGTCCCCAAGTTTTACATCTTTGAAATTAGCTCCTAACATTGTTCGGTGTCGTTTGTGTTGTCAGTTGTTTTACCTTTAAGGCGCAGGCGCATATCGCGCTCGGCTTCTACACTGGCATTACCACCAGTAAGCACACGCGCAGCGGCATAGTAGGCGTTATCGGTGAGCTGGCGTTGCCATGCCATGTTTTTAGGTGACCACTTGAAGCCGTTGCTTTTAAGCAGGGCTATTGTGTCGGGGCTGGGCTTGCCGTCATAGCATAGGCGCAGCCGTTCCTCGCTGTTGCATATTTGCACCGTAACACCGTCAATGTCCTGTTCGCTGTCGGCTGTTTCAGCAATGCGTGTAAGGCGTGCGATGCGAGCCTGTGCGTCTTTTATTTTGGCATTATTGTTCGTGAGTTGGTAAGGCGCAAAGCCTACCACTTGCCAGCTTTCCACTGGTGCGATAAGCATATTGGCGTGCTTTTCGCTAAAGCCCAGTGCTACCAGCTCGTCCACCTTTTCCACATCGGCCAGCTTCTTGCTTCGGCATATTTTATTGGCCGCTTTCATCATATCCTGTAGGCGTTGCAGGCTTTCCACCTTTTCTTGCAGGCGTTCAATTTCTGCCCAGCCTGTAAGGCGTTGCTGACGGTTGCAGCGTTTGATAAAACGCTCTACCCACGTGTTGAGCCGTTCCAGCGCAGCGTGTTCGTAGTTGTTTAGCTTCTCGGCACGCTTTGTGGGGAACTTTGCAGGCCCTGTAATCATCGGGCTTATGCAGCGGCTCATGGCGGCAAGCCACTGGGCATAAAGCTGCAAAAACTTTTCCTCAAAGGTAGCGTGCATTTCCTCGGGTATTTGTGCGAGGTGGTTTTGCAGGCTGTTTTCGCAGTCGTTTAGCCACTGTTCCCCTCGCTGTTCGGGTGACCAGCTAATGCCCTGTGATGCCCTGTAGGCAATGGGCTTAAGTGCCTCTACGCTGGCACGGCGATTGGTTGTTGTTTCCATATTGCTGTATGTTTATTGGTTGTTAAGTTTGGTTAGCCACAGGTCGCGCTTTGCGCGGCACTGCTCCAGTGTGGGTGCTACGCAGCTGAACAGCTGGCCGTCCTCGGTGCGATAGTCGTACTGGTAATACTTTTTACGGTTGCAGGCTGTGTAACGCACGTAATTTTCACTGCCATTTGCGCAGGTGCTACAGCCGTTGTGGTTGATGCTTTTTGTTGCCATATTGCTTATGTTTTTATTAGTTATTTGCGAGTAAATTCGTAGCATTCGTTATAGCCATATTCGGGCAAGCCCTCGTATGTGGTAAGGCGTGCAACGTGAAAGCCGTAATAGTGGCCGTAAAACAGCACATCGTCCCAGCCCATATTTACGTATGCTGCACGTACTACTATTTTGTCCTCGGTAGCTGCTTGCAGTTCTGCCTTAAGGCTGATGTTTTTGTGGTTTATAAATTTAGCTTCCATTTTGCTGTTTGTTTGGTGGGTTAATACTTGTAAGAGTGTCTATGTTGCACGCTTAACTGTTGCAAATCTACTCCCATATTTTTAACCCACCAAACATTTTAAGCAAAAAAATGTGCTTGCGCCTGCATTTTTAATCCTTTTTAATCGTTTATCGCCCAAAGGATTAAAAAGCGATTAGTCAATTTCGTAGTAGACTGTAGCATTGTAGCCAGCAGCTTGCAGGTATTTGGCGGCTGCTTCCTGCTGGCGAGTGTTGCGATTGCCACAGCCGTCACTGGGTATGTCCTGCAAATGCCAGTAGCCCTTATACAAACCCCAGCCAGCAAACAGGCGCAGGCCGCTGGCATCGCGCAGGCGTTTGGGTATGTCAATTTTTACTACGCAGCTATCCATGTTGCAAGTACCTCCGTCCTCCGTGTCGGCCAGTTTTGCGGCTTCGGCTGCTGCTGCTTTTACAGCGGCCACAAAGTCGGCCAGCTGTGCTTTGGTTGTGATTGCTTCAATCATATTGCTTATTCTTGTTGTAAGTGGCCAAATTTCGCGTTTGGCCGTGTGGGGTGATTACTTTAATTGATTTCGTTGGTAGGGCGGCTGTATGGCCTTAAAAACCGTGCTGGCGCATATTGTATGCTTCCTGTAGCAGGTGGTCGGCACACTCGCACAGGTTGCGTGTGTTGCACCATTCCAGTTCGTGCCATTCTTCGTGCTTGTAGTGGAACACAAGTCTGCCGTATTCGTTTTGGCGAATGGTTACGGAGTGGCTACCTACGCAGTCATGCCATTGCACCTGTTTGCCTGTGCTATCGGTGGCCGTGTACCAGTGCAACTTGCCGAGCTGCTTGTAAATATCGTATGCTTCGCGCAGCTGCTGTTCGGCACGTTGTGCAAGCTGATACAGCATATCTTTGCATTTGGGCTTTAATTGGGGCTTTGCCATAGTTGTAAAAGTATTTGTAAATGAATTATTTGCGAATGTTGCACCACATTAAATGTGTTGTGCGGTGTGGTATGGCGTGTGGTGCTGTATGTGGTGCGCTGTGTGCTGCAACCTTTTGAAATGCCTGTAATTTAGCAACTTACAAAAATTTGTTTTTCGCAAAAATTGCCTTTTAGTATATATTTATATATTAACTTATAGTAGTATATATAAATAATAAAAAATATAATATATAGATTGGTCACATGGCGCACCACATGGCGCGGCACACGTTGCACCACATTAGGTGTGGTGCAGGTGTTCCAGCGGCCTGTAATACATAGGCTTACAGCTTGCATTTTGCAGGCCGTTTTTGCGCTATTTTTGGCCATTACGATTTTTGATGTTTATGAGCATAAGTCGCTCGGCTTCCTTAAGCGTCACACACAAGTTATCGTACAGCAGCCAAAAATACTCGTTAGCAGGCATTACGCTAAAGGTTATGCGCTCGCCTTTGCCGTTTTCGCAGTAAAGCTGGCTGGCCACTTGCTCGGCTGCTGCTTTGTTGGTAAACACAACGGCATTTCCGTTGGCTGGTACTACACACGCTCCCTCATAGCCCTTGCCAGTTCCGCAGTAGCAGTACATTTTTGCTACCTTTTGAATATTGTTGGCATAGCCAGCAGCTACGTATTTGCCTACGCTGGCCACTGCCAGCTGTTCCAGCCGTTTACCATAGTCGGCCATGTCGTTAAGGTATTGCTGCTGTTCGGGGGTTAATTTTGTTGCTTCCATATTGCTTTATGTTATTTATTCGGTTATTACTCGGCAGCTCACCTGCTGGCCGTAATCGCCCCACAGGCATTGCTTAATACTTTCGCAGTCCTCATGGTCGCACATTACGCTAATTTCGTACTGGCCATTTACACGGCTGCTTTGCACAAGCTCAAAGCACAGCTCCAGTGTGCCTGTAATAGTGCTGGCTATTTTCTTGTCGTAGGTGGTTATTATCAGCAGTTCCATATTGCTTTTGGTGTTGTGCAGGGGCTACAGGTGCAGCCCCTGCTGGTTCGTTAAAAGTATTTACGCTTGCACAGGGCTTGATTAAGGCCGTTTGCCGTATAGGAGCAAAATGTATCAAATATGCTTCCGTTCATTATCTCCTTAAAGCTGGGCATAAGCCATTCGCCTGTCGTTGCTGTGTCATTAGGCGTTAGGGTAACTATTACCGTTATTTCGCCTACTTTCTTGCCGTAATTGTGCTTACCGCACTGGGTAAAGCCTTTTGCAAGCATTTTCTTTATTAGCTGCTCGTTTGTCATTGCTGGTGGGTATTGTGCTGGGAGCTGCTGCCAGCCCCCAGCTGGTTGTTTAGAATATTCGTTTGCTGTGGGGGTCGTGGTCTTTCATGCAGTAACCGTGGTTAAGGTTGCGATTACCAAAGAACTGATAAATAACCGTGCCAGCAGGATTTGAAAAGCTGTGTTTCTCCTTTACTGCATCGGTAAAGGTGTGTGTAATGGCTGCACCTGTTTCGCGCAAAACCAAATACACTGTGAATGCATCTGCTTCGCTGTATGAGCGTACTATGTCAGCATCAATTTTAATGTCGCTTACAGGCAGTGTGCAGCCTGTTTCGTTAGCTTTAAGCTGTGCCAGCTCCAGCATTTTTACAAGCACCTGTTCCTCTATGGGCAATGCCTTAAACTGGGCTTCTGCTTTCTGCTGGGCTACGGCCTTTGCAATGCGCAGGCGGTTCATCTTTGCCCACAGCTTGCAAAACTCGTCCTTTTCAACATCGCTGGCCATGTAAACCTGCTCAATGGCGGCATACTCCTGTGCGCTTACTTGTATTTTTACGCGGCTTTCAAATTCGTGCTGTAACATATTGCTTAAAGTTTTATTTGTTTTCGGTTTTGGTAGGCGTGTCTATCATTAACGCCTTAACTACGCTGCAAATCTAATCCTATATTTTTAACTGGGAAAACAAAATCGCTCCAAAAAGCCATTTATTAACAATTATTGACAATATGATTAAAAAGTGATTATCTGTTACTTTCAAAAATTTGACGTGTCTAACTTGCACACACTTGTATTATTGCCTTAACTTTGCAGCGATAATAAACCGAGGAGCTTAATATGCACAAGAAACTACTTGAAAAAATGACGGCCAAATGCAAGGACATGGGGCTATCGACGGAATCAGTACAGCAAATTGCCGAAGTTGCAAGCAATGGGCTGGCAGATGACGCATCAGACGAAGATGTTGAGGCGCGTGCAAATCAGTTTTTGCCTGTATTGAAAACAATGCAGGGCGAAGCAACGCGATGGGTAAACGCCAAAGACAAGAAAGGACAGCAGCAACAGCAGCAGCCCACACCATCGAAACCGCAAGAAGCCGATGATGTGGTGGCGCAGGTGGTTGCAGCTATGGAAGCCAAGTATGGTACTAAATTCCAAGAGCAAACCGACCTCATTACAAAATTGCAGGCACAGCAGGCCGAAAACGACCGCAAAGCCCTTGTCAATGGAGCAATGAAAAAGCTGGGTCTTACCGACCGCGACATGGAATTTATTACTGTGCCAGCAGAAGCCAACGTGGAAGAATGGCTGGGCAAGTACAAGCAGAGCCTTGTTGACCGTGGCCTTAAGCCTGCCGACCAAAACGTATCACAGGAAGCCAAAGATAAGGCCGAGGATGATTTGGCAGACGCTATGCTTAAGCAATTCGGTGTAGAGTAATAACCAATAACACAATTTAAGCGATGAAGCGTAAATTCACAAACTATGGTGGTGACCGTCCGTGTTACACCATGCCCCCTGTAAAGGTAACAGGCGGCTTCACGCTCAACCCCGAGCAGACCAATTTGGCGGCTGGTGCAGTTGTGCCATTCGGTACGTTGGTACACGCTGATGAAGCAACGCGGCTCGCTACGCTCATAAAGAGTGCGCGTGTCGTAGCTATCGGCACTGACACCAAAAAGGTAACGCTGGAGGGTGACGAGTTTACCAAGCCCCTGTTTATTGTGGGCGATACGGTGGCTAATGACCTTACAGCAGCACTGGCCGACTGCCCCAAAATTTCGGCTGTTGCAAAAACCGAAGCTGGCGTTGAGATAACCCTCGCCAAAGCCATTACTGGCCTTAAAGTGGGCGATGCCCTGTTTGAGGTTGTGGCAGACGGTACAAATGTTAAGCTGGTAGCCCAGCCCAACTGCATTTCCATTGCCGAGGGCTTAAATGCCGAGGTAAAGGAAGATTTGGCCGACACTGTAATTGACGTTACACGCGACAGCGGTAATGGCGAAATCTATGCCCGCAGAGTTCCCCCTGTGCCTGCTGCACTGCTTGACGGTGCGATGCTTAAAGGCACTAAAGTTATTTACACCCAAAGCCTTTAATGACACATGGAAAGTATTTTTAGCAAAGTAAGCCTGCCCAGCATACCAGTAGACCTGCTGTCCACGCTTCGCATTTTCTTTGAAAAAGGCTCGCTGCAAAACAAAACCCTGTTTGAGCAGCTGTATGTTGACCGCTGGTTTGACTACAACCTGCCCCAAATGGGCTTAACAGCAGAAGCCATTATGGCCAGCTATAAAGTTCGCTTTATGGCCAGCGTAATCGGTAACGATGCAGCCACACCGCTGCGACCCACTGACGGCTTCAAAACATTTACCGAGGAAATCCCCCGACTGGGACACCGTTTCCCTATGTCGGCTGAAAAACTCCGTAAAATGCTTGCCGTTCTTGAAGCCAGCAGCAAGCGTTACACCGACCAGCAAAAGTTCAATGAGGTTTACAAACTCCTTGTGGGTGATGTGCGCGAAGCGTACCTCGGCTGTAAGGATACAGTTGACCACATTATTTTGCAGGCGTTGTCTAACGCTGGTGTAGCCCAGTTCAAGCCCCAGCTTAACAATCCCGATGGTCGCACTTTCCGTATTGACTACGGTATGCCCGAGCGCAACAAGCTCAAAGCCACAAAAAACTGGACAAAGGAAAACGCGGCCAGCATTAACCCCTTTGAGGAGCTGGCCGAAATCAAGTACGAATTTGAAAACTACGGTATTCTATTCGGTGAAATCCTTATGGCTCCAGCCCTGTACGCATGGTTTATCAACAACCCGAATGTTCGCCGTGCCATTAAAGGCAACGACAAGAGCGCACAGGCCGTTACACCAGCCGAGCTTAACGCTATGCTCCAGCAGTTTGACCTGCCGACCATTACCAAAATCAACAAGCGAAACGCTATTGCCAAAGACGGCAAGCGCAGTGAAACGCTTATCAACCCCTATAACGACAATGTTATTGTCTTTAAGCCTGCTGGCAAAATCGGTGAGGTGCAGCCTGCATTTGAGGACAATGCCATTATCCCCGAAAAGGATGTTGAGTACGTTGATGCAGGTAACGGCATTCGCGTGGCCAAATGGCAAGTGGGTGAAAGCACAGGGCAGAAAGCTGGTGAGTACACACAGGCCAGCTGGCGTGCCTTGCCTATCATCACCGAGATTGACGGCATTGTCAACTACCAAGTTCGCGGCATAGAGTAATCCTTAAGCAGTTGCAGCCATGACAAATTTAGAAGCCGTTTATTGCGAGGTAAAGCCCTACTGTTCTGCCGACAACCAGCTGGAGCTTGAAAAAGCCCTGCTGGTGGCTGGCAGTAAGCAATCCGTTGAACTGCCTGCTACAGGTGAATACAGCCCCAGCAACGAGCAAACCATTGCGCTTGCAGCAGTACTGGTGCTGGTTAAATACCTGTCGCTCGCCAGTGAAACGGAGAGCCAGTGGTCGCAAAGCTACAACGATAAGCTGAAAGACCGTATCAAACAGCTCTGCAAAGCCAACGACCTGCCTGTTGAGGACTTTTTGCCCGACTACGTAATCACTTTGTCGCACGCTTCAAACCGCTTCTAACAATGGCAGCACTCGGCACTAAATACACAGACACTTTGCAGATGGAGCAGCAGCCAGCCCAGCAGATGAACGCGCTGGGTGACCTTGTCAGCTCCCCTGCCGAGTGGCTGTCAGTTACCCAGTGCAGGGCAGAACCCACAACAGCAGGCAGCGAGCAGTCGGGTGTGGGCGCGACTGCAAATAAGCATAGCTGTGATGTGTTTATGCCCCCGACATGCCCAGTAATACCCGACAACTCGCTTGTTAGGGTGCTTAACCAGCTGGGCGAGATTGTTGTCACTGGCCGTTCCACAGGCTTTAACCGATATAAGCATTATGCCAAGCTCTGCCTTTAAGCCTAATTTCAGCATGGGCGATGTGCATAACTACATGGCCGACTATGCAGGGCGCATACACCGTGCCACTGTGGCCGTGTTGCAGTACATAGGTGAGCAGTGCGTCAAAATGGCGCGTGAGAAAGGCACGTACAATGACATAACAGGCAACCTACGCAACAGCATAGGTTACGTGCTTGTCAAAAACGGCTCAATAATAAGCAAAAACTTTGAAGCCAAAGTGGAAAGCAAAGTTATGAGCAGTGCCAACGGCAAAGGCATACTGGAGGGCGAAGCACTGGCCGTAGAGCTGGCCAGCCGTGTAAATAAGGGTTATGCCCTTATCGTGGTGGCTGGTATGCACTATGCGCATTATGTGGAAACGCTTAACAAAGACGTGCTGGATAGCGCGGAACGCTGGGCTGATACACAAGTGCCGAGGATAATGCAGCGACTTAAAAACCAAGTTTACAACACATTTTCAGCACAACCATAATGGCAGTAAATGTTGATGACATAAAATTGCGACCCGACAGCGACCTGCAATTTAACACCCTACAGGACGATATTGTGTATGTGGTGCTACATGGCAGTGAGCTGGAGCAAGAACTAACCCAGCAGGGCGGCTACATACGTAAAACCAGCAGCCCTGTGCTTGCCAGCCCCCCTACGTGTGAGGTTTGCACCATAAGCAGCTTAAGCAACGAAGCGGACAGTGCGCAGCTGGGTACTACCAACGTCAACATCTACGTACCCGACATTACCGACTGCACAGGACAGGCTGGAGTGCCAGCCGTTAGTGCCAACACAAGCAGGCTGAAACACCTTGCAGAATTGGCCTACGGACTGTTGAAAAAGCACTACTGCGAAAACGGCTGGGGCTTCACCTGTGTTGCGCAGGACGTACTGGAGGAACGGCAACTGAAATGCCATAGAGTATGGCTGAAATTAAGGTTTGTATTTCACAACGTATAACAACATTAACACCCAAACGATATGAGTTTAATTTCATTAGGATTGTCGGAAATCCAAGTGGGGCAGATTGCGGCTGACGGTGGCGAAGCTACCAGCTACACCAAAATCGGCAAAACCTACCAAAACACCTGTAAGCTCCAGCAAGAAACAGGCGATGTAACCGAACACTACGAGGAGGGGCAAGCTGCTCCCGAGGTGCGCAAGAAAAAGAAAAAAGTGCCTGTGCTTACATTCAGCATCATGGACCCCGACCCCACATTCCTTAAAGCCTACCTCGGTGGCACAACCACTGGCACAGGTGACGATATGGAGTGGAGCTGGAGCGATACCGATGAAGAAATTGAAGCCAGCATACGCGCAATTCCCGAGGTCGGCCTCGTTTATACCATTCCTCGCGGTGACATTGAAGCCGTGCTCAATGCTGATATGTCCTCGCAGGGTATTAACCTTGTGGACTTTACCGTTACACCGCTTAAGCCTAAAAAGGCAGGTGTACCCAGTATTAAGGCACGTAAAAAGACAGCCACATTCCCGAAATAAGCGTGGGCTGCTGGCAGTTTACCCCGATAACCAAAGCCCACTATGCACCACAGTAAAAGCGTGCGTGGTGGGCTTTGTATAACCAATAAATGCAATGGAAGAAGCCGATAACATAAAAAGTTTGGAGCAGGAGCGTAACGAATTGCGACTGCTTATTAACGAGGGTGTGGCCTTTACTGTGGCATACACCGAAAAAGTGCGCACAGCTGGCCGCTGGCACTGGCTGCTTCGGTTATTTGGCCGCAGCCGTATAAGTGTGGTTGAGAAGCAGCGCAGCTTTGTGGTTAAAGAGCCTACAGCCTACACACTTGACAGGTTGTCGGCTGAATACATTGAGCTGGTACTGGACGAAGCCAAAGTAAAGGAAGCCCCCCGACAGGAAGCCCGAAAGCTGTTTATGAAGCACAGCAGGCGCATGGCGCGTATTGTGGCCATTGCCGTACTGGGCAACGACTGGGAGGACAAAAAGCAGCTTGCCGAGCTTACCGAATTTTTCTCGCGGTGGCTTAAAAACAGCCAGCTGTGGGATTTGGTGCAGGCCATTGACCTTACCAACAATTTAGCGGATTTTATCAACTCTATGCGATTGATGTCCAGCGCGAGGACAACAATGCCGAATCGCATAGAAAGCCAACAGGATTAAACAGCCTGTATGGCCAGCGTGGGGCTATATGCGCATACTTTCACTGGACGTGGGAGTACCTCACTAAAGGCATTCCGTGGGCTGTGGTGCAGCGTATGCTGGCCGACCAGCAGCGTTACGACTTTGACGAGGACGGCACTGGTGCTGGAAGCAGTACAGGCAGCACGTTTGAGCAGGGCGATGTAACGCTAACCGAAGAAAACGCAGACGATTTTATAAATTACATAAACTCACTAAACAATGGAAAATAACGGTGGCGCATTGTCATTTGACGTACTGATACGTGACAGCAACCTGCAAGCCATGCTGCATAAGGACGAGCAGCGCATACGCGACTTTACCGAAACAGTAGAGGGCGCAGGCGAAAGCGTAGAAAGTGCGTGGGGCAACATCGGCAAAGTAATAGGCGGTGTGGCCATAGGTGCTATGCTGCAAAGCTGGGTGAGCGACATTGTTAAAACACGTGGTGAGTTTCAGCAGCTGGAAATTGCCTTTAATACCATGCTGGGAAGCGTGGAAAAAGGCACGCAGCTAATGAGCGAGCTAACCCAAACAGCAGCCAGCACACCGTTTGACCTTACAGGCATTGCCAACAGCGCAAAACAGCTGCTGGCATACGGTACAGCAGCCGAAGATGTAAACGACACGCTTGTTATGCTGGGTAACATTGCCAGTGGCTTAAGTTTGCCGTTGGATGATTTGGTGTACCTGTATGGCACTACTATGGTGCAGGGGCGGCTGTTCACACAGGACGTGCGGCAATTCATGGGGCGTGGTATTCCTTTGGTGCAGGAGCTTTCAAAGCAAATGGGCAAAAGCACCGAGGAAATCAACGAAATGGTCACGGCTGGCAAAATTGGCTTTGCCGATGTGCAAAAGGTGCTACAAGGGCTTACCAGCGAAGGCGGTATGTTCTACGGTCTTATGGAGGAACAATCCAAGTCGCTTACTGGCCAGCTGGCCAATTTGGGCGATGAGTGGGATATGATGCTTAACGAAATGGGCAAAAGCTCGCAGGGTGTGCTGGGCGGTGCAATTTCGTTGGCTTCAACGCTTGTGGCCAATTACAAAACCGTGCTGGGCGTGTTGGGTGGCTTGATAACCCTGTATGGCACTTATAAAGTGGCTTTGGCCACAATAGCCATACAGCAGGGCAAGCTCACTGGTATGCAGAAAATAGATAACATTGTACTGTCGGCACGTGCTGGGCTGTTCAAGCTCAACACGGGCTATATGCAAGCGTATGCAGCCCAGCATGGCGCAATGACGCAGGCACAGCAGGCGTACAATATGCAGCTCCAGCAAGCCCTTACACTGGAGCAGCAGGAGCAAGTATTACGCAGTGTGCGACTGGCCGCTATACAGGCACTGCTTACAGATGAACAGCAGCAGTTCTTGAGCCAAACCAACCTTAACACGCAAAGTGCCGAGTATTTGGCCATGTGCGAAAGCGTACTTAATGCCGACCAACGCAAAGCACTGGCCAAGCAGAACCTTACCAAAACCAGTATGGCCTATGGCGCAGCCGTAGAAAAGGCTGTGGCCGCACAACAGGCAGAAAACGCAGCAACCAATCAATCACTTGTTGCGCAGGCTCGCGCATTGAAAACCAAAGAAGCAGCCCTGCTAACCGAATACAGGTTAAGCCAAAACAAAATACAGCAAACACGTGTGCAAATTGCGCTGGCACAGGCAGAGGGTGATGTAGAAGCCGTGGCCGCATTAAAGCAGCAACAGCACAACCAGCTTAAACAGCACGCAATTATTATCAGCGACCTTAAGGCAGCACGCACGCAAAAGGAAGCCGTAACGCAGCAGATAGCCAACGTGGCCACACAGCAGGCCGCACTGGCTGGCACAAAAAAGGCTGCAAGCGATGCCCTGCAAACCACAAGCACAACGGTATTAAGCACGGCAATCACATTCCTAACCGCAAAATTAAAGGCGTTATGGGTAACCCTTATCGCCAACCCCTTTACGGCAATTATTTCGCTGGTCGGCCTTGTGGCCAGCGCATTTATGATGTTTGGCAAAAAGGAGGAAGAAGTCAGCAGCATGGCTACCGAATTTAACAATAGCATTACTGAAAGCTATGGCCGAATGAACCTGTATTTCGGCATACTTAAAACAGCCGAGCGCAGTACAAAGGAGTATAAAGACTCACTGGAAGCTGTAAACCGTATGTGTGCCGAATACAACGTGCAGCAGCTTGAAACAAACAGCACACTGGAGCAGCAAATTGATACGCACGATGCGCTTAATGAAGCTGTGGAGCGAACCAGTGCGGCCAAAATTTCGGCAAAGTACAAGGAGGAAGAATTAACCAAAGCCCTTGAAGAACAAAAAAAGGCTTTGGAAAAATTACAGGAGCAGGCCAGCAGTGCTACGCATAAAGAAATGCAGTACACAACTATGCAGACCCCCGAGGGTGTAACTACAACGGCCTATCAAATTGTAGATGAAGCCAGTGAGCGCATACGGAAAGCTAATAAAGCACTTTGGGCGAGCGTACAGGCTCTTGCCATTCAGGGTGCAGAAGGGCTTAAAGACAAAACTGGCGAAGCGTATGACGCTGCTTATGCTGAAATAATGGATACAATTATGAAGCGTGTGCAGGAGGTTACGCAGGCAAGTGGTGTTGAAATGGAAGCCTTTGAGGACAATATAAAAACAATGGTAGACAATACCATTAAAAGCCAAAATCAATTTCTTGCCAATACGGCACAAATTGATGAGCTGGTGCCTGCCATGCTGGGGCGACCTATTACCGACAATGCGGTGCAGCAGGATTTGGATATAACCAAACTTTCGCTGGAAGAATTGCACGCAAAGGCCGATGAATTAAGCGGCACAACTGTTACTATAAATTTTGAAGCATACGGCTTTGAAAGCGTTTCGTCCATGCTTACTGCTGTAAATGACCAAATAGCCACGTTACAGGGCAATTTGAATACGGAAAACGGCATAAATGCAGAGCTTAAGCGTCTTAAAGATGCACGTGCCACAAAAGACATAGGCAGTGCGGAGTGGGAAGCCTTAAACAACCAAATAACAACATTACAGGGCAAGCTGCCTAAAACCACAAACCAGCTTAATAAAGCTGCAAATGCAGCCCAAAAGAGAGCTGATGCACATAAAGAAGCAGAGCAAAAAGCACTTGATGCACAGCTTGAAGCAGAGGATATGCGCATAGCTACCATAAAAGACGGCTACGAAAGGCGCAGGCAAGAACTGGATAACCAGCATAAAAAAGAGCTGGCACGCATTGATAAGGAACAGGCCGAGCTGGAGAAAAAATACAAGCAGGCAGGTAAAGCCATGCCCCAAAGTGCGGCTGATAGCTTTGACGCACAGCGCACGTATGCTAATGCCGATTATGAAATACAGCAAAGCCAGCTGGTAGAAACCGAAATCAGCGAGCGCAAAAAACAATATGAGCAGTATTACAAGTGGGTACAGCAGTACGGTGAACAGTCGGCACAGGAACAGTTTGCCAGCCTTATGGCTATGGGCAATACCTACCAGCAGTATATTGAGAAGCGTATGGCCGAGTTGGAAGCCATTCGTACCAGTGGCAACCCCCAAGAAGCCGAAGCGGCATCGCTGGCACTTATTCAGTTCAGCGAGCAGCATAAAGACATAACAAAAGCCAAAACTGCCATGGACTTATTTAGCGAAAGTATGTCAAAAGCCAAAGACAACGCCAAAACCACAGGCGATTATTTGGCCAGTTTGGCTACTTTGCGCGACAACCTGCAACAGGGCAAAACACCCCTTATAGGGGAAGAAAGGGTGGAAGCCCTTAAAAAGATTGAGGAAAAAATAACCAAAACAACTGAGGAACTGCAACGGCAACTGCTGGAAACATACCAAAGCAATGCTGAGCAGCGGCTGGAGGTTGAGCGCAAGTATGACCAAGAAATAACGTGGCTTCGCCAGCATGGTTATGAAAAGCAGGCGCAGCTGGCCGAAAAGGCAAAAAATAAGGCCATAGCCGAGTTACAGGCAACCCAAATACAGGGAACGGCACAGTGGCAAACGCTGTTCCAAAATGCCCAGTATTTGAGCAGCAGTGCATTTGATGCCATACTGGAGGAATTGCGCAAAATGGTGCAGGGTATTAAGGACAGCAACGTGCGCTCTGCCCTTAATGAGCAGCTTAATGGCTTACAGGCGCAAGTTGTAGGCAGTAAGAACCCTTTCAAGTTGCTTGTGGATAGCATTAAACAATACGAAAAGGCAGCAGACGGCACTATTGAAAAGAAGCAGCAGTTTGCACAAATGTTTACGTCCATAGCTGGCAGCATTGATGTGGTAAAAGGCAGCTTTGACAGCATTGTGGGTGCGCTTACCGATATGGGGCTGGCTGGCGATGAAATGACGCAGGAAATGCTGGGTGATATTAGCAACCTTATGGGCGGAGCAGGCACATTGGCCAAAGGCATTGCTACCATGAACCCTATGGATATGATACAAGGTGGCATATCTATAATTACATCTGCCATAAGCCTGTTTGACAGCACCAGCAGGCGCATACGCAGGGAAATGAAGCAGCACGAAAAGCAGCTTCAACTGTTGCAGCGTGCTTATGCACAAATTAGCTGGGAAACCGATAACGCTGTTGGTGAGCAATACTACAGCAGTGCGCAAAAGGAGATTGACAACCTTAAAAAGCAGCAGCAGGAATATAAGGAGCTGGCACGGCTGGAGCAAAGCAAAAAGAGCAAAGACCGTGACGATAATAAGGTGCAGGAGTACCTGCAAAATGCCGAGGACGCAGCACGTCAAATAGCCGACCTTGAACGCGAAATTACCGAAAATTTGGTGCAAACCAACTTTAAGGATTTGGCAGGTGAGCTGGCCGATGCATGGGCTGAATGCTTTGGCAATATGGAGGACAGCGCAGAAAGTTTTGATGAGGTTTGGAATACAACCATAGCAAATGCTGTAAAAAACAGCCTTAAGTTGAAACTTATTGAGCCAGTAGTAAACCAGTTTACCGAAGCACTGGCAAACCACATGGGAGCGCATAACAACAGCGTTACAGGCTTCAACTTTGAATACTGGAAGCGTATGCTTAAAAATGCTGGCCAATCATTTACTGACGGCCTTGCTGGTTTTGAGGAATTTTTCCGCAGCATGGGCGATGAAATGGAAGAAGCCAGTGATTCGCTGGAGGGGCAAGTTAAGGGCGTGACCGAAGAAACGGCAAGTATGCTGGCTGGCGAAATTGTGGCCATACGCATAAGGCAGGTTGATATGCTTATTGTGCAGCAGGATATACGTAGCTGTATGGATAGCGTGGATAACACATTGCGCAATGCCATAAGCTACCTTAACAGCATATCTCAAAACACAGGTGCAAGCAGCAAGTATTTGGCCGACATTAAGGTGCAGCTCAACGACCTAAAAACAACAATAGCAAGCGACCCCTTGCGAGCCAAAGGGTTAACATCATAAACGCAACCAGTATGGAAAGATTAAAGGAATTACAGCGGCTTATGGCGCACGGCCATTGCGCTGAAAGCGTAACGGACATTCACAACACACATGGCAGCTTGCAAAAGCTGGTTGAATGTTACTTTTACTACATACGCCAGTGCATTCAAAAGGGCTTCCCCAGCCTTGCCTATATGCGCCAGTATTTAGGTGCAGCAGCGGCCAAATATGGCGGTTATATTGATGCTGTGGGCGAGGTGCAGCCACAGCGCGATATGGCCTTTGTAGGTAACAGTGACTGCCAGTTTACGGCCACAGGCTACAACATACACCGAGTATGGCTGCAAAACGATAGCAAGCTGCTGGCCATAGCTACTGACCACAGCCATTTGCACATTGACTGCTTCGGAGATAGCGAGTTGGTCGTGCGTGTGGCCAGTCCAACGGCTCGCGTATCAGTAAACCTGTATGGCGATAGCCATTGCACAGCAGAGGGCTACAGTGACCGAGTAATAACAACAATTCACAACAAAGCAACATACTAAATATGGCACAGGAACAAAATTTAACGCTGTATTTCCCTTTTGACGAAGCGGACGGCGCAACAAAAGCCTATGACTACAGCACCAGCCGAGCCGATGGTGTTGTAGAGGGCGCAACTTACGAAGCAGGCCGACAGGGCAACTGCATACGCTTTGACGGCAATGGCAAATGTGAGGTAACGCCTCGCGTGTTATCGCTCACCAGTAGTTTTACCATAAGCGCATGGATAAAGCAGCCGACACCTTGCAAAAAGCTGTGCGTGGTTGTAAACTACGCAGGTGTCAACCAGTTTATCGTTTGCGAAATTGACACCAACCCCGATACGTGGTACTGGGTGGCTTTGACGCGTGACGGCAATGTGCTATGCACCTACCTAAACGGCACACTGGTGCAGCGTGCTATTGTGCCAAGCGCATACGGCAACCCTGTAGGCGTGAGCTTTGTTCAGGACTGCTACAGCTTTGAGCTGGGCTATGGGTGCGTAGACGATTTGAAATGTCACCAAGCGTGCCTGTCGCAAGAAGACCTGTTAAGCCTACTGGATAACGTAAAGCAGCTTACATACCTGCTGGACGGTGTGGACTTTAAGGAGTATGGCGTTTTTGTGAGTGCAAGCAAAGGGCTGCTGGATGGCCTTAAAATGAAAGACCCCCACAAAGTAGAGTTTGACGGCTACCACGGTACAGCCATTGACTTAAGCCGTCCACGTTTTGAGGAACGCGAAATAACGCTGGACTGCTTTATTACGACCACTGGCGGCAAGCTGGAATTTGTGCGAAAGGTTAAGGCTTTCCTTGACCTGTTCAGCGCACGGCACAAAGTGGCCGAGGGTGCAACCATTTCGGCAGACCTTTGCCCTGCTGGCCTGCATCGCCTTATGGTGGATATACACCCAGTAAAAGCACTGGTGTATGAGGTATATTTGCCCGATGCTACGGACATTGAAAAAACGTGGAATGACGCACGTATGACAGGCACGTTCACGCTTAAGCTACGTGAACCCGAGCCAGTGAAAAAAGTGCTTAAACACATACGTACAAACAGCGGCAATGCACGCACGCAGTTCAAAATTACCACTAACAAGCTGGTAAACGTGTACTGGGGTGACGGCACAACCACACAGGACGTGTATGGCGATAATGTGGCCGTGGCGCACACCTATGCAGAAAATGGCGAGTATTTCATAATCATTACAGGTGTTATTGAGGACGTGGAAGCCTTTAGCACTGACGATATTGTAATATGGGACAAAGTTTAACCGTATATAAGCGTAACGGCACAGTACGTTACAAGCTGGATAATTACACACAGCTCTGCACCGTAAAAAGTGCAGAGCAAAAGTGTGTGCTGCTGGGCGAGGACACAGTTACGCTAAAGCTGACCAGTGCCGAGCCATTGCAGTTTGTTGTGGGCGATTATATGGAAATTTTCGGCTCGGTTTACACCCTTAACAAGTTTGACGAGCCAACCAAAACAGGCGAGCGCGAATTTGAAACCCAGCTGGAGTTTGAGGGCTTGCAGTACAAGCTGATAGCAGCCCAGTATCGCAGCGCAGACGCAGAGGGGCTTAACCCCACAGCCGAATTTCCGCTGGTGGCCGATATGCGGCTGGCTATGGGCGTGCTTATAAACAATATTAACCGAGTGGCTGCACCTAACAATGAGGTGTGGACGCTGGGCGAATGCCCTGACACCGAATTTAAGGAGTACAGCTTTAGCCGTGAAAACTGCCTTGAGGTATTGCAGCGGCTGTGCCAAGACAATAGCTGTGAGTTTTTGATTGTACCACTGGGCAACAAACATTACAGGCTTGATATTAAGCAGAAAATCGGTAGCCTGTTTCCTGCCAAATTTACCTTTGGCAGAGGTGGCGGCATATACCAACTTAAGCGCAAAAACATAAATAACGATGATGTTATTTCGCGGCTTTATGTTGAGGGTGGCCAGCAAAACATTACAACCAAGTATCGCAATGGCGCACAGCGTTTGCGACTGGCAGTAAATGCCGAAAGCTATGTAGAGGACGAACTGGCCATAAAGGCGTTTGGTGTAAAGGAAGCCAGCCGTACATACGACAACATTTACCCACACCGCACAGGCCATGTTACAGCCATTGTTGAGGGCGATGTTTTGAGCTTCATAGACGATGAAATGTTTGACTTAAACGAGAAAGACGGTGAGGGAAATACACGCTGGCTTATTGACGGCACGCCTGCAAAAGTTAAGTTTACAGGCAATAAAAACCTTGCTGGCTACACGTTTGACATACATAGCTACGACCACAAAACGCACAAATTTACACTGGTGCGCTACGAGGATAGCAGAGGTATGCGTTTTCCCAGCGACAGCAGCACGGCATACCAAATTGAAAAAGATGCCGAATATGTACTGCTGGATATTGTTATGCCCGATGACCCTTATGTGGTGGACGCAGAAGCCGAGCTGCTGGAAAAGGCCAAAGCCGACCTAAAGGCCGACTGCCAGCCCAAAGTAAGTTACGAGCTGGAGCTTGACAGCATGGCACTGGAACGTGCTTATGGTAGCGATATGGGCATTACAAACATTTTCCAGCTGGGCGATTTGCTGCATATCGTAGACCGTGACATAAATGTTGATAAAGCCATTCGCCTTACTGGCTTTACACGTGACTGCTACAGCCAGCCATACAAATACAAGCTAACTTTGAGCGATACGGTGGAGGTGTCGCTGATACAAAACATACTGGAGGACATTAACGAGCATGAGCAGGAAATAACCAACCTTACCAACAAAACCAACGTGGAGCTAATGCGTATGCAGTGGCGTACCACACAGGAGCTGCTGGGCATGGTGTTTGATGCGGACGGATATTTTGACACCACAAAAATTCGCCCCAGTAGCATTGAAACAATGATGCTGTCGGTAGGCAACCGAAACGGCCAGTTCATTATGCGCGATGTTATTGTTACCTGCAATGCGCTTATAAATGACAAACCAAATGCCAACCTGTTTACAGTGCAAAGCAACAATGGTATTTTACAGCACTATGCCATTGAAGAAAGCATACGCACGTGGACGGTTGTAGCAAACACCATAACGCTAACCAGTAATGGCGCGATGTTCCTTTATGCGCAATGCCCCAAAAGTGGCTCTACTTGCAGGCTTATTTTAAGCCAAAACAGGTACGCAACGGAGGTGGGAACGTATTACTATTTCCTTGTAGGTGTTTTGAGCAGCGTTTACAATGGCTACAGGGAATTAACGACCACATACGGCAACACCCGAATAACAGGCCGCTGCATTAACTGTGGTCGCATAGAAAGCGCAGACAAGCAAACGTATTTTGACCTTGATAACAGCGAAATAGGCGGCAACATTAAATTTCGCAGCACCAGTGGGGAACTGCTGGATATAAACGAGCTGGAACAGCAGCTAAACGACAGCACCAACAACATTGAGCAAACCCTGCTGGAGCTGCAAAACACCTTAAACCAGCTGCAAGACCAAGTGGACGGAGCGATTGAATACTGGTTTGGCGATGGTGTGCCAACTGTACTAACCGAACCAGCAGTGCAATGGGCAGACGATGCTACACGTCAAAGCCATTTGGGCGATATTTATACAGATACGTCTACTGGTTTGGAGTATCGGTATTTCCGCATAGGCCGTTCCTCAACGGTAGACGGCAAGCCAGTACGCCTTTGGGTGTATAGGTGGCAGGAAATACCCAGCACGGGTATAGGCGCAGCCATACAGGCAGCTAATAATGCACTTGATTTGGCTGGCAGCAAAGCGCATGTGTATGTCACGGCCAACGCCAGCACTCCACCACCTGCAACATACCACACAGGCGATTTGTGGATTATGCTTGACACCTACAAAATCAAGTTGTGCATTAAAGACGCTGGCAGCGCATATAAAAGCACCGACTGGAAAGATGCAGGCTATACGGACGATACGCAGGCTAACAAAGCCCTGCAACAGCTTACCGATATGGCCAGCGACAGCATTATAACACCAGCCGAAAAAATTGCCCTTAAGGACGAAATGGCCAACATAAAAGTTGACTACAGCACTGTTAAAAGCAAAGCCCAACTGGTGAGCTGTTCCACTACTGCTTTTGAAGCTGCATACAGTACGCTGCTGGCATATACTAACAGCATACTGGCCAATATGTCGGCCAACAGCACTGTAGATAAAACGCAGTACACAAACAACTTTACAGCATATTATACCGAGCGCACAAACTTGCTCAATGCTGTTAGCAGCAAGTACACTGACAGCGCGATAGGTGGCCTTGAAATTGGCGGCACTAATTACATAAAGAACAGTGCTTTTATGGCCAATACAACAGGCTGGGCTATAAGCATGGAAGCAACCAATAAAGTTAGCTCGTTATTCCTGTATAATGATACAGTTATGGGCAATGTGCTAAGGATATTAACAGCTAATAGTACCAGTGGAGGAACAACATTCAGCTGGTGGTATTTTGGCACAGGTATGCAAAGTGCAGGAGGTAACATAACAGCACCCGATAACAAACTGCGAAACGGCATAACATATACAGTAGCCTTTTGGGTAAAAGCCAGCGCGACAAAAACTTTGCGTGTGGGCTTTATGAACGGCACAGGTGCAAATGTCGTAGCCCCCTTAAAGGATTTCAGCGTAAACACCAAGTGGCAACGTGTGACATATACCTTTACGGCCAACAACTTATCAAGTGCCAGCACGCGGCTGTATATAACGGCAACGGAAGCCAACATACCTACATACCTGTATTTTACAAAATTTGTACTGGTTGAGGGCAACAAAGCCCCCGAATGGCAGCCAAACAATGCGGAACAAATGGCAGCAGTGCAGGCTAATACCGACCTGCTTACTGCCATACGTAACAACTATACCCAAATTGAGGGTGGCTTAATACTATCCACGTTCCTTAAGCTGGGTGCGTTGCAAAAGAGCGGCCAGTGGGTGGAAAGCGCAGGCTTAAAGGCCATGCTGTCTAATACAAATGAGATAGCAGCCTACTTTGGTGGTACGTATGCCGAAGCACTGGCAGGCACAAAGGCAGGCATGACTGTTATTTACCACAACGGCAAACTAAAGGCACTTAATGCCGATATTACGGGCGTAATACATGCTACAGGTGGCGAATTTGACGGCTACATAAAAACCCAGTTTAAGCAGATTGAAGATAGCGATGCCCAGTACGTTAATTCAAGTGGGGGTAATCGTGGCCTGTGGTTACTTAAAACTGATTTGCACATAGCGTGCAGCCATTGTGGCATACAGTTGCCAAGTTCAAAAGACTACATAGGCAGCAGGGTACTTATATACAATGATTGTTATATATATACACGTGCTGGTGACTGGACTACAACCGTAACCGTGCAGGGCGGTGGAAAAATATATGGCACGTTTGACCGCAGTTGTATGCAGTCAAATAGCTCTTTCCCAACCAGTCTGTCATTTGCCTCCACTATGGTTGAATTTGTGGGCATTCAAGACCCTGACAATGCCAATAAATGCAGCTGGGCTGTATTATCATATAACCCCAATACGGACTATTACGGCACACGTAGAGTGCCTATGTGTGTAATATATGGAACAATAAAGGGAACAAACACAGGGGCTACTAAAGATATTTTTGGCTTCAATACTGATAAGGTATCAGTGCGCAGAATTTCGGAAGGAAGATACCGTATTACATTTACCAAAGCATATACAAGCTCACTGCATTACGAGGTGCTTTTGCAGGGCGTTGGCTGGGTATATGGTGAAAATACCAGCAAAAGCACTGCATGGTGTAAAGCTACTTTGTTGAGTAAGGAAGCTGGTTATTTTGAGGTCGGTGTTTCCGATGATGCGTCTGCTAATGATGGCACGTTTAATTTTATGGTATTTGAACTGTAGCAGTGAATTTAAGGCTACTTTCAAAAGTTGGTACAGGTGCGTGTATATAATTCACGCATTTGTACCTAACTTTGAGCCTAAATAATTCGCAAAACAATAATATGAGCGCAAACGACAATTACGTAAGCGAGCAAATTTTCGCTTCACGAATAGCCAGTCATGGCAGGGTTGAAAGTGTTGCTGGTGGCTTTAAGCTAAAGGACGAGCAGCCTTTTAGCCTTTATATACACCCAAAACAGGCGTGACAACCATTGCAGATGTGCTGGTAAATGTACGCCTGTACAAAGACGAGGTTTGCAGCCCCTGTCCTGTAATACTGGGCTGCTGGCAGGAAATAATGGTGTGTGAGCTGGCAGAAAGCAATGCCGACCTGCTTAACGACTATGAAATTTATTGGGGTGCTGGAAGCACTGGCACACCTGTAAACAAGTAACAACATAACAACAATAACAAGCATGGGCGTTTTAATAGGTGTGGGCAATACTGTTCCACAATTTCCTTACAAAGACCTGTGGTATGGGATTTTAATAAACCTCAAAAATCATGGGCATTGCGTAGCAGACGGCAAGCTGGAGCGCGTGGGTAATCTTGACCTACATCGCTCCTTGCCTATCCAAAAGCGCATTAAGCGTTTTGTGGCTAAAGCTGACGGCACTGTGGCTTACTGGCTGGGTGCAAACGACAGTACACTTAAGGAGGGTGGCGGTGCTGCTCGCCTTAATGCGCTGGACGGTGATGTTATGCTTTACAAGCCTAACTACTACCGAAAATTTGAGTTTATAGGCGAAGATTACTTGCTGGTGGCCATTAGTGAGGTAGCACTGCCAGGATTTACGCTTATGAAAGAAAAGGCACGTTCTCCGTGGTACGCTACATTCAACCGTACAACAAACGTGCCTGTCAGTGCCAGCTTCCTGCAATGGAACGCAGACGGCACACTTAAGGTTGATGCTGACGGCATACCTGTACTGGCCAGCAACGCGGCAGAGTTCCGTGGCGGTAACAACTCAGCCACAAATGACGGCAAATATAACCAGCTGCTCGGTATGCCAGCAAGTGCTACCAGCAAAACTACAATTCGCACACGTTGCAAAACCAAAGGCGAAAACTGGCATCATGGTGGCTGGCGTTTCCGCGAAGAAATGGGCTGGCTTATGGCTATTGAGTTCGGTGACCTTAATAGCGATGCAGCCTTTACCACCGAAAAAACCGAGGACGGCTTTGCACAGGGTGGACTGGGCGCAAACACTGGCTATGTAAACGGTGGCGAATGGAGCGCACACAACGGATACTATCCATTTATCCCCTGTGGCATTACTGCCAAGCTGGGCAATAATACAGGGCTGGTGGAATACAGCATACCCAACTGGCAGAATAAAGGCGAAGCCAAAGTTATTAAGGTGGCCAGTTATCGCGGCTGGGAAACACCTGCACGCTACCTGTGGGAGCATTGCGATGACGTTATTGTTCACGTGGATAAGCCGAGTGACGGTGGCGCACGCTTGCTGTACCTGTGCAACGACCCCAGCAAGTTTGCAACCCCAGCCGATAAGGCTGACAGCGTTCCCGAGGGATATGTGGAAATAGGCCGTCTGTCCGACAATGAGGGCTATATCGGTGCTATGGGTGTAGGTAATGGCTACTCGTTCCCCAGTGCTGTAGGTGGTGCAGCCAATAAGGACTACTGCGACTATTTTTGGCGGCCTGCTGTAACAGACGATAACGGTGCAGAGGGCTTTTACCAGCTGCTCGCCGCTGCTAATGCGAATCATGCGGAGTATGCGGGTGTCCGCTGTGCGCATACGCCTTATCGCGGTGCGAGTACGCTTGCGGATTATGGTTTCCCCCTGTGCCTTGAATATCCGCAGTCCGAGGGCGCATAAAATACTGGATGTCAATTTGCAATAATGAACCTCTTGCAGATAACAAATAACAAAACATCCCAATCCGAACAGGCTTGCAAAAGCCTGTTCAATTCGGGTTTCGGTAGTTCGGGAAACCAGCTGCTCGCCGCTGCTAATGCGAATAATGCGGAGAATGCGGGTGTCCGCTGTGCGAATACGAATAATCGCGGTGCGAATACGAATGCGAATTATGGTTTCCCCCTGTTACGCCTATACGGTTTTCCCCTTTGCGGCAATGCTGCAAAACGAAATACAAAACAACCAAACTGCCGTGACCTTGCCACACAAAAACCGCTGTGCTGCTGGTGTGTACCTAACCCGATGTCGGTACACACTTATGAAGCCAGCGTGTCGGCAAAAGAATATGAGGTAAAACAAAGGCTGGTAGAGGGCTGCATTGCAGCCAGTGCGAAAGTCTTGTTTGGCAATAGGCACAAAATAAATAATGCAGCTTAAGTATGGCGCATAAAGTACGTAGAATATATGATACGGTATGTAGCCCCGAAAACATTTGCAGGGCTGGCTATAATACCATTCGTGGCAAGCGCAACAGGCACGATGTGCAGCGTATGCTACGAAAGGGCTATGGCGTGGCGTTGCAATCCGTTTGGGAGCTACTGAATTATGATACGTACCAGCCAAAGCCATGTAAGCACAAGCAAATTTACGATTGTGGTAAATGGCGCACGCTAACAATACCCGATTTAACGCCCGACCGCATTGTAGACCATTGCATTATTGACGCGACCGAAGAATACCTGTATAAGTTGTATATTCCCAACACATACGCCTGTATAAAAGGCAGGGGAATACATAAGTGCCTAAACGACCTTACACGGTATTTGCAAAAAGACAAGCGTGGCACACGCTACTGCTTGAAGCTTGATGTACGCCACTACTACGACAGCATAGACCATGCTATACTTAAGCGTATAATGGCACGCTACTTTGGTGATACACGCTTGCTAAAGTTGCAGTACAAAATAATTGACAGCGTAGAGGGTGGCAAAGGGCTGGGCATAGGCCGACTGCCGAGCCAGCACTGGGCTAACCTATACTTGACACCATACGACCACTTTGTAAAGGAATGGCTTACACCTATGGTTAAAAAGCTGTTCCATGTCAAGCTGTATTATTTACGCTACATGGACGATGAGGTTTTCCTGTGCGGCAAGAAGCAGGCTTTGCACTGGGTATTTGAGCAGGTTAAGGAGTACAAACGCGAACAGCTAAAACTGGAAATAAAAGCCAACTGGCAAATTTTCCCAGTTGACGCACGCAGCATTGACTTTTTGGGCTACAAAAGCAACCATTTCAACACGCTTGCACGTAAACGCATACTTTACCGATTTTGGAAAAAGTTGCGCACTGTACAGGATAAGCACAACCCCTTTGAGTTAAACGAGCTTTGGCAAACGCTGTCGGCACACAAAGGCTGGCTGCAACATTGCACACCAAAGCACTACCAAGAGATAATAAGTAGAACCATAACCCAATTATTGAAAATGGCACAGACTACCTTAAAACGTGGGCTGCATAGCGAAAAGGTGCAGCCGACCTTTGATGTGATTGACCGCATTAAGGGTACAACCCTGTATAACCACAATCAGCATTTTGTGGAAACAACCGATGAACAGGGCAACAAAACCAAAGTGAACGAGTACGACAGCCTGTTGGTTAAGTACCCTGTAACAGCCAACACCGTTTTCGCAGCCCTGCTTAACGCACGCTACGATGCCAATGACGAAAAAAAGCTGCTTAACGACTATAACGCGGCTTTGCTCGGCATTGAGGACGAGAGCAAAAAACAGCCCTATCTTGAATTTCTTGCAGAGCGCAAAGCCCTGCGAGCAATGGTTGATGCGGACTGCAACACCAACGGAATACCGATGAACTAACAGCATGGCAATGGTATGTGATTTTGCGGATATGGGTTTGCAAGGAGCACAAAGCCCTAATGGTATGCCGAGCGGTGATTACCCCAGTATTGATGCCGTAATAAATAAGGTGATTATTGTTACAGGCGTGGTACTGGATAAGGACACCGACAACGGTAAGCGTACACTGGTGCGCTTCGTTTGGCATGAGGGCGAAGCTGAAACTGCTTTTTATACTGGCAGCAAACGCTTGACAAATGTGTTGGCCAACCCCAAAATCCAATTTCCATTCGCTACTATTATTAAAGTTGTAAACGTGCGTGCAGGTATGACCAGCTTTGAATTTCGCAGTGCCAAAGAAGCTGTAACTGAACAGGACAATCAAAATTTCAGTTTTTACCAGCTGCAAAAGCGCGGTTACATGAAAGCACGAAACAAATAACAATGCAATGGAAGCGAAAATTTTCAGTGGCGCAGAAGAAATGTTGTCGGTCGTAGTTATGGCCTGCTTCATTGTGCTGTGCGCTATGGTGATTGACTTAATAAGTGGGCTGGCCAAAGCAAAACAGCGTGGCGAGATACGTAGCAGCTGGGGCTTAAAGCGCAGTCTTAACAAGTTTATAATGTACGAGGGCGGTATGCTTATAGCTGCTGGCATAGACGTGCTTATGCACGCCAGCCACATTTATCAGCTTGTACGCCTTGAAGCCATTTACGGCATACCTATTATAACATGTCTGCTGGGTGTGTTCCTGCTGGTAGTGGAATTTTTCAGCGTACGCGAAAAGGCCGATGAAAAAACACGTACCGAAATGAGCCGAGTGGCAGAACTGGCCGAAAAAATGGTACATAAGGACGAACTTGTGGACGCGCTCACAAAGGCTATCATAAACGCTAATGCTACAGCCAGCGTAACAACATTAACAACTGAAATACCCGAAGAATAATGAAAGCATTTGTAATCCTTGACAACGGACATGGTGACCCACCGTTAAGCGGTGGTAAATGCAGCCCCGACAAACGGCTGCTGGAATACTACTGGGCGCGTGACATGGTGCAACGCATAGCCAAGAAGTTACAGGCGCACGATGTGGCCGTACATATACTTGTACCCGAAACGACCGATACAAGCCTTACGGTACGCACACGGCGTGTAAACCAGCTGTGCGGCCAACACGGCACGAAAAACTGCCTGCTGGTATCAGTACACAATAACGCTGCTGGCAGTGACGGCAAATGGCACAACGCTACAGGCTGGAGCGGCTATGTAGCACCCAATGCAAGCAACAACAGCAAGCGGCTGGCACAGCTTCTTTATGCCGAAGCCGTAAAGGCTGGGCTTAAAGGGAACAGGTGTGTGCCAGCCAGCAAATACTGGGTGGGTAATTTTGCCATTGTGCGCGATACCAAATGCCCAGCGGTACTTACCGAAAACCTGTTTATGGATAACGAGCAGGAGTGCGACTACCTGTTAAGTGAACAGGGCAAGGAAACGCTTGCACAGTTGCACGTTGATGCCATACTTAACTATATAGCCGAGCAACCATGAAAAAGTATCTAATACTGGCATTGCTCGCTGTGGCTGCTGTCGCTGGTGTAGCTTTGCACCAGTGCCAGCAGCTTAAACAGGAAAAGCAGCGGCTTTCGGCAAATGTGGTCAGCCTAACAGCAGGCACGGAACAGTACAAAACCGAAGCTGGCAAGAATGCAGCGAGGGCGCAACAGCTGGAGCTTACTACAGGCGAGCTAAAGCAGCAGTGCGCAGACCTACAGGCGCGACTGGACGATATGGGTGTGCAAAATAAATACCTGCAAAGGGCTGTGTCTGCTGGCACACAAACACAGGTGCAAATTGACACGCTGGTACGCGATAGCATTGTTTACGTTCCCCAGCTGGCGCAGCTTGACACATTACAGGTGCTTCGCTGGGCAGATTATTGGGTGCGGCTTGACGGCACAATAAACAAAGGCCGTTTTACAGGCAGCATAACCAGCACCGATACACTGACAGTGGCCGTACACCGAGTGCCGAAAAAGTTTTGGTTTATAAAGTGGGGAACAAAGCGCATAGATGTGTCGGTAGCCAGTAGCAACCCACACACACAAATTGACGATGTAATTTGTGTGGAAATCAAAAAATAGCTATATTTGCGGCATGGTTGCAAAACCATATTGCTTAAAGAATTTGAACCACAGCTTGCACAACTTTTTGCAGTTGTGGTTCAAATGTTCCACAAAGCACCAAATGACAAACTTAAAACAACATATACCACAGGGAGTTATCCCAAATTGTGCAGGAGCTTCCGGTTCCTTAGATTAGGGTTCGATTCCCTACGGGCGTACTTTGATGAAAAAAGCGGAGCAAGACCTTGTTGGTTTAGCTCCGCTTAGTTTTTATCTATTCTGTTTGCTCAATAAGATACGATTAGTGGCGTGTGTTTGAAAGACTTTAGGTAGCTGTCCCATTCGGTCATGTTGTTTATGTCGGCCTTGTCCCAGGCAAAACCGAAATAGTACCTGAAATCTTCGTCGGGTGCAATGGCTGTTCGAAGCACGATATGCCCTTCTCGCTCTTCAAAAACGACGTCTCTGTCAGGAACGAATACGCCGAGCATCGCCTTGCCGTTATCTTTGCCTTGGGTGGGGTCTGCATAGGCCAGATAGTTAGTGCCCGATATGGCTTCGCTGTCATCACGGCGCGGCACTCCCACTACTATTTCGGTGCTGTCTGATATTCCGGAATAGCTAACGGTACAAGCGTTGAGGTGTTTTCCGGCATCAAGGCTGATCCTTCTGGTCTCCGCAACACCGTCGACCGGCGCAAACTTCAGCAGTACAGAGAACCTTACAGGTCCGTTGTCGAGTATTTCCGCTGTTTCATAGCACCATGTAAATGCTATTGAGTCATTGACAAGGCGGGCGGCAACACCGTCTCCGAGAGTCGGGCCTACGGCGTAGCAGTCCATGCCGAGGCCGTGGTCTTTGTGGTAAGTAAACGAGTTTATAAACTCCTCGGCCTGCTCCTTCGATATCTTGCGAAGCGAATCGGCGATATGCCAGTTTTCGCGGCTCGTTTGGGCAGCGTAGAGGTCGGCTACTATCGGGCGTTTGTTGGGATGCTTGAAGAAAATATCGTATCCGAATGCTCGTTCGCCTTTGGCTTGGGTCGCAGGTCCATAGGCGCGGAAGCCTACCAAGTCGTTTTCCCACGCGAGGTCGTCGGCACGTTCGGGATAAATCCGGCCTACGGCTACACTATCATATACAGGCATGCTTTCACAAACTGTTATGGTATACCGAGTCGAAGCTTTTGGCTCGAGATTTGCCTGAAACACGAATAATGAGTCGTGAGTAAGCTGCGAAGGCAATTCTTCGCCATCACATACTACCTTGTAATAGCCATTGCCAAGGCGCTCAATGATATCGGAAACGGGAATCTCTACGGTTTCACCGTTTATAGCCATATCAGATGGATTTGAAATATTGACTTCCATTGACGCAGGCGAGCTGCATGAGGAAAGCATAATCGCCGATACTGCTAAAAAGAGACCGGCTTGTGATAAGGTGTTAGCCATATATTGGGAGTTGCAATTCGTTTCTGCAAAATTACGAAATAATCACATCTGCCACAAAAGTTTGTTGCCGTAATTATTCAATGGCTGTCGCTATTAACTCAAACAAAGGGCGACGGTATTTCTTCATCTGTTACTTCAAGTTTGAAGAACACGGGTCGCAGGCCGTCGTTACAACAAGTTATAGCCATACCGTCGTGGCGAACCCAGTCGTTGAAATAGAATCGCTCAGCCCCGTTTGCAAGGGCGAATACGTAGGGATGAATGGTGCGCCATGCTCCGTCGCAGAAGCCCTCGGGTTTGCCGAGACCTGCATAGAATACCTGCCCCTCTTTTAGAACTGAGCAAGGTTTTAGTCCGGGTTCGGCGTATTCTTTAGCCATGTCTTCATTGAATGTGCATCTAAGCACTGTGATTTTTACTTTTTTCATCAATACAAGTTGTGTTTTTCGTTACGATTTAAAGTTGCGATACGTTTCTGATCTTCATCACTTAGCTCAAAATCGAATATTGAGATACATTCGTTCATATGTTCCGTATTACTTGAGCCGGGAATAACCACGACTCCGCGCTGTAAGTCCCGGCGCAATAATCGGCATATCGTAACCACTGCTAAGGCGTATTGTTGCATCCTGTCTTCGAGAGTGGATATTTGGCATTGTCAGTATCGTCGTCTTTGTTAAAGCTGATGCCGATATCTGAAATCCAATTTTCAATATCGTCTTTTGTTTCATTACCGCGGAATCTCCGCCCGGTTATCCATTCTGCTTCCGGCGCGAGTAGATGTAGGTTGCGGTCGCTGCTGCCTATACCACTTGAATGTGAGGTACAGAAAGGTATAATGGTTTTACCTTTGAAATCACCACTCTCAATAAACGTGCTGATGATGCGTGGAGCTTCACCCCACCATATCGGATATCCGAGGAAAACCACATCATAGTCAACGAGATTTTCGCATCTTCCCATAATACCCGGGCGAGCTGACGGATCATTCTGCTCGCGATTGGCGCGGCAGTCGCTGTTGTAGTCAAGGTCTGCTGGCGAGTATGGAGTTTGTGGCTCTATTCTATATAATTCCCCACCGGTGAGTTCTGCTATTGATTCGCCTATTCCTTTTGTAGTATTAGTACAAGAGAAATATGCTATCAATACTTTTCCTTTATTATCTGTTGGGTGTTCCGGGTTAGGCTGGGGATTTGGTTTTTCGGTTATCGGATCATCATTGATTGGCTCGTTGTTTTCTATCGAGCATGAAGCACATGCTGTTATCGACATCATGGCCATTATAAATGGTATAATACGGTGTTTTTTCATAAGCTGATAGAATGTGTTATCTCGATGCAAAATTATTATATGATTCTATAATAAGTCAACCAAAATCACGTATAATAATACCCATATTACTGAATGTACTCTAAAAAACTGCCGCCCCCAATGGTATAATTCTAAATCCTTAAAACAATGAAAAATACTGATAAGAATACAACCTTAATGCTACGTTTTATATAGTTGTTGCAATCTTTTTATCATTCCAAGAAAATTTTATTAACTTTGCGGATAAATGTAAACATAGTTTCGCTATGGAGTTTTTTGATTATTTCACCCAAATATTTGGAATGGATCCGACACAATTACCGTTATATGTGAGGATGCCGACTTTCATTGTCCCGATAGTAATCGCGGTATATGCTATAAGTCATGAAACCCGAATCAGCGTGGGGCAGGTATACGTGGAATAATCAGATAAAAAGATATTTAATACCACCGGATATGGACGAACATAATAAGGAACTCGGTAATTTTGTATCATTCGTTCTTTTGTCAGAACCTAACTGGGATTCTCGCCAGTTTGTAAAAGACCTGAAGGATGAATGGGATATCAACTTTGCAATAGAGGAGGACGGAGATTCAACAGATACATTAGTAGAAAAGTTTGGCGACGGATTTCTCGCGGTGTCATTCATCCCTGCACCCGTCCCTAATGGAGAGGCCGAAGAGTACGCCGGCGCAAATTATATGTGGCCTGAAGCTGAATCTGTAACGAAATCCCATAAGGCACAGATACTTATTGCTGCAACAGGCTCCGATGACAATTTGATCGAAAGGGCTAAGGTAACTACAAAAATCATAGATGCTTGCCTGAAACAAAAAAACGCCGTAGCGGTCTACGCAGACGGTGCTGTGTATGAGCCTCAATTCTACCACATGGTTGCTCAGAGCCTTCATGATGATGTGTTGCCGATTCTTGATTGGGTATGGTTTGGTATTTTCCGTAACGGCGATATCCCCGGAATTTACACCTATGGTCTGAGAAAATTCGGTAAAGAGGAAATCGAGGTCTATGCCAATGCTCAACTCGGAGATATAAGGGATTTTGTCCTGGATATGGTAGCTTATATACTTGAGTATGATGTTACATTAAATGACGGCGAGACTATAGGTTTCTCGGAAGACCAGCAACTGCCCATTACTCTCAGCAAGGGTATAGCTCTTAGTGGAGAGTCATTGAAAATTGCTTATCCCGAAGAATAGTATCCGTCCGAAAAAAGCCGACTTGATTTTTGTCGGCTTTAGCTTTTGTAGTT
>ERZ777306.555-NODE-555-length-74117-cov-6.563136_pt1 | contig 74117 bp, 60 predicted proteins | sample MGYA00374966_ERZ777306 | MGnify/ENA primary metagenome ERZ777306 (study PRJEB29329, sample SAMN06343882) | mouse gut metagenome | isolation source: Mouse cecum | place: Austria: Vienna | collected 2014-11-15 ...
TTCGCCATCGCCGCCATCTTCTGCAAGCGCGTGCAGCTGCTGGTGGGCGGCTTCCAGGTGGCCAACATCGACTGGCCCGCCGTGCTGACCCCCTTCACCGTCACCGACTGGGAGGGCAACATGGCCCAGGCCTATCAGGGCATGGTGTACTGGCCCACCCCGCTGGAGCTCGGCATCGCCCTCGGGGTCGTCGGCCTGTCCTTCCTCATCTTCTTCCTGGGGCTGAAGCTCCTGCCCCTCAAGCCCGCCGGGGGCAAGTAGCCCGCATCCGCCCGATGCCGAGAGGGCGGCCGGTCCGGCCTCCCGCGACAACCTCCCTCCCCGCGCAGCGCCCTCGCCACCTCCGGCGGGGGCGTCCTTGCGTCCGGCCCGGTGCCCCCGGCGGCGCCCCTGTCCGAACCGGCCCGCCGACGGGCGGCAGCTCGGCAGTCGCCCGGCCGACCGGGGCCCCGGATCGACTCGCCGCTCAGGCAGAGATAGAATCTCTGCCCTACGAAGGGTCGGGTCGGTGCGCCTGCCTGATGCCGGAAGGACGCCAGGCCCAGTGCGCTTGAGGGCCGGCCCCCGGTCCGCCCGCAACAACCTCCCTCCCCGCGCAGCGCCCTCGCCACCTCCGGCGGGGGCGTCCTTGCGTCCGGCCTCCTTCCCGTCCTCGGCCGACACCCACCTCTCCCTTCCGCTTCTGCCCGGATTGCCCCGCTTGTCCGGTCAAACCTCCGGCTGGATCCCCGCTAAACCCGCCCTCTGCCCGGATTGCCCCGCTTGTCCGGTCAAGCTTTGCATTGTCTTGTCTCGCCCGTCACCTTTTGCCCGGATAACCCCGCTTGTTCGGGCAAACCCCCGGCCATGCGGCGTTGCACCTAGCCCTCTGCCCGGATTGCCCCGCTTGTCCGGGCAAACGGCCTGCCGGCGTGTCGCCGGGTTGTCTATTTACCCGGATTACCGCGCTTGTCCGGGTAGCTCCTCGACCGGAATTCCGTTGGCCCCGTCCTCTGCCCGGATTAGCCCGCTTGTCCGGGCGCTGTGGCGGAAATAGGCCCCTATTTCCGCCACGGTTGGGAACGGGGAGAGCGTTATGCTGGGCATTGGCAGAAATAGGCGCCTAGTTCCGCCACGACTTGGGTTGGGGGGCGTGTCGATTGGTCTTGCGGCAGGAATAGGCGCCTATTTCCGCCAAAGCGCTTCGTGGCAGCGGCGGAGGGGTGGGCTGTGAATTTCCCGAGCTTGTTTTCTGCTGAGAGGTAGACGGCGATGGCCGTTGGGAGGGCTTCGGTATAATTGCTGGAAAAGGGGTCGATGACAAAGGGGAGCAAGTGAGCGAAATGCAGGGTTTTGAGAGGGGTCCTTTTTCGGAGGATGCCGTCTTGGCAAACGTTGGATCGGCAGATGCCGTCTCGGGAGGCGCTATCTCGGGGGGAGCTGCTCTGGCAAGCAACGCCTCGACAACCACCATCTCAGGGAGCGCTGTTCCGGCGGCCGCCGTTTCGAGAGGTGCCGCCTCGGAGGATGCCATCTCGGAGAGTGCCGTTGCGGCGGTTGCCACCTCTGCGGGTGACGTTTCGATTGATGCCGTCTCAGCAAACACCGCCTCGGCAGGTGCGGCTTTGGGGGGCGGGGTTTCCGTCGCCCGGTCCGACGAGGTGGAGCGCCTGCTGGCCCAGCGGCCCACGCTGGCGGCGTGGCTGGCGGAATACGACGCCATCGGCCAGGAATACGTGGACGGCTTAGCTGGCTTCGGCATCGACTTCGCTCCCCGCAACCAGGACACCGCTGCGCGCCAAGCGGTGCTGCAACGGCTGCGTGAAAAAGGCGCCCGGTTCCGCAACGGCGGCGCCAGCATTTCCTGCGGCCCGCTGTCCAGCGCTTGCGTGGCCTGCGCCGACGACAACGGCAGCCGCACCTTCTACCTGTCGCTCTCTTGCAACCGCGACTGCTACTTCTGCTTCAATAAAAACCAGGTGAACTATGAGGCAGACAAGCTGCTGAAGAAAAACTGGCGCGCCGAAGTGGACGAGTTTCTGGACGGCGACGTGCCGGTGACCCACGTGGCGCTCACGGGCGGCGAACCGCTGCTGCACCCCACTGAAGCGCTGGCCTTTTTCGCCCACGTGAAGGCGAAGGCCCCCCAGGCCCACCTGCGCCTTTACAGCGATGGCGACTTCCTGGACGAATCGCTGGCGGCCCAGCTGGCCCAAGCGGGGCTGCAGGAGCTGCGCCTTTCGGTGAAGCCGGACGAGCCCGGCGCCTTTGACGAGGCGGTGCGGCGGTTGGCCATGGCCAAGCGGCACATCCCTGAAGTGATGGTGGAAATGCCAGTGGCCCCGGAGATGAAAGAAGAGATGAAGGGCCTGTTGCGGGGCATGGACGCCATCGGCGCGTTCGGCGTCAACCTGCTGGAGTTCGGCTACCCCATGGGGGATTGGGCCCCCTTCGCCCAGCGCGGCTATCGGATAGCCAACCCGCCCTTCGCCATCCCCTACGAATACACCTACGCCGGCGGCCTGCCGGTGGCCGGCAGCGAGCTGGTGTGTCTGGAGCTGCTGGAATGGGCCATGGACGAAGGCCTTGCGCTGGGGGTGCACTATTGCTCGCTGGAGAACAAGAACCGCATGCAGATGCACCAGCAGAACACCCAGGCGCGGCTGGACGGTGCGCTGTGGCAGTTCGACACGGAAGACTTTTTCTGGAAAACCGCCAAGGTGTTCGACGGCGATGTGCCGGTGGCCCAGCGGCTGCTCAAGGCTGCGGGCGCGGCTTGCCAAAAGGACGCCGATGAGGAGAGCCTACAGTTCCATCCGCGCCATTTGTCGCTGTTGGCCGGGGCGGGCGTGCTGTCGGCCATCTCGTTTAACGCCCTGGAGCGCTACGACAGCGGCTTGGGGGTGCGCGAACTGGCGCTGCATCTGGCATAATCTGTGACGGGGCGGCGGCAGGGGCCGTGCAGAACAGGGAAGGGAAGCCCGTGAGCTACATAGTGCGTTTCGGCGAAGAGGTGGACGTTGCCTACCTGGACAAGTTGGTGCCGGTAGACCGCGCATGCTACGAAGAAGCCTATTGGGGCGACCCGCAGAAAACGGTGGACCGCTTCCTGAAGAACCGCCAGTCGTTCGTGTTCGTGGAGGACGCCGATACGGGGCAGCTGGCCGGTTACGTGAACTTCTTCCCCTGCGAAGAGGGGCTGTACCGGGACAACCTGGAGCGTAGCCCGGTGATACGCGACGACGACATTGCCCCGGAAGAGGTGGCGCCGTACCGGGCCGACGAGAATCACCTATTCATCATTTCGTTGGCGGTGCACCCCGCCTACCAGGGCACCGAGGCGATCAAACTGCTGTCCAACGGGCTTATCGACTATCTGAACCGCCTGCAAGCGCAAGGCTTTCCCATCACCGACATCATGGGCACGGCGGTATCGCCCGATGGTAAGAAGGCGCTGGCGAACTACCTGTTCCGCGAGGTGCGCACGCTGGCCGACGGCAATACCGTGTACATCTGCGACGGCAAGCTGCTGCAGCATTTTCTGGCGGGCCAGCTGGAGGTAAAAAGCTACAAGGGTGATATGTACCTGCTGATGCCTTTGGCCGACCATCGCGATAACCTGCGCATCGGTCATTTTTTGGAGGACGCGCGAACGGGGGCGGCGCAGGTGCCGGGCACGGCGGCCGACCGAGCGCTGGCCGACGAGCTGATGGCCGATTTGCGCGATTGCATCGCTTACGAGTGCAGCAACGAAGTGGTGAAGGAGCTGCAGCTGGCCTACCTGGGCAGCTTCGATTTCCTGCAAACCACCGACGAGTACGCGGGGCTGGAAGACCCATCCCGCGAGGTGGTGGTGGGGCACGCCCGCGGCCACTCGGTGCTGGTGGCCCATCCGAAAACCCACATGTACGTGCTGTGCACCTTGCTGCCGGCGTTTCCCTATTCCATGACCCAGATGGAGGACCAGGTTTCCTTCGATTATTTGAAAGTGGCAAAGCCGGCCGATCTGGGCAGCGCCATTTCGGTGCTGGGCTGGAAGGCGCTGGTGCGGCCGGGCGCGGCCGAAGAGCAGCAGGTACTGGCGAAGCACGGCGAGCAGGGCACCGTGCAGGTCGCCGAGTTGCCGCGGGACGTGTTCTTCGCCGGCTATTTGCTGGAGAAATATGGCCTGCACGCCTGCGGAAACGCCACCTGCGCGCTGTGCCTTTCCCAAAAGCCGCGCGATCGGCGCGAGCTGCAGGACATGCTGGCGGGGGAGGCCTATCACAACTTCGAGCGGGAATACTGCATCGACTGCGATCCCATCAACAGCGCAAGCGAAACCAACCGCTCGCAGTTCGACCACTATGAGGCGTACCTTTCGCAGCGGGCGGTGGTGTACGTCGACAAGCGTTTTGCCCCCGACATCAGCCAGCGCATCGACTTCTTCGCCGACTACCTGTTCGTCATCATCCTCACGCTGTTCCAGAACACTGCGCTGGCGAAGGCAGCCAAGCGGGTGACGGGCATCCTGGAGGAAAGCACCGACATCACACCGGAAACCAAGCTGATAATCGACCGCGAATACGGCGCCACGGTGCGGTTTTGGGAGATGCAGAACTTCAAGTACCTGTCGTCGCAGATGGAAGCGGCGCAGCTGCGGGAGGCGTTTATGAACCAGCAGCTGCACGACGCCTACAGCGAACAGCAGGAGTACCTAGAGCACGTGGTAGCCTCGAAGGCGGCCATCACGGAAAGCCGCAACGGCATGGTGATCAACATCGTGGCCATCTTGTTGGCGGTGGCCCAGCTGCAGCCGCTGTTCATCGAGCTGCTGCAAGGGTTTTACCAGGAGATGGGCATCGAGGCGGTGTACGCTCAAACCACCATCAATTATGGCATTCTGGGCGGCACGTTGCTGCTGGTGCTGGTGGTGCTGATAAACCAGCGCCGCAAGCGCCACCTGGAAGCCCGCCGTTATTAGGAGTTGCCTGTGGAAACCACTGATTCGCGCCCCCAATTTCGCCTGAGCCCGCTGGATCGTTTGCGGGGCAACCGGCTGTTCTGGACCGCCGTGCTGCTGGCGGTGGCCACGGCGCTCTCCGCCGTGAAGCCGGTGGTGTTGCCCGATGGCGGCGCCGTTACCTGCTTCAGCTTGCTGTTCTTGTGGCTGATCACGTTTTTCTACGGCCCCCGCTACGGGTTTTGCGCCGGGCTGGTGTTTGGCCTGCTGAAACTGGGGGTAACCTACCTTACCGGCGAATACGTCAACTACCATCCGGGGGCACTGCTGTTGGAATACCCGCTGGCCTGCGGCGCCATGGCCATGGGCGGCCTTTTGCTGAATCGACGCAACGTGCAATGGGAGGAGGACGGCGTGGCGCGCGACAGCTTTGGGCTGAGGGCCGGCTACGTGCTGGGGGTGTTTTGCCTGGGGGCCTGCTACATCGCGTCGGCCAACCTGTTCTACCCGCCCGACCGCGTGGGCTTTTGGGCGAATTTCCTGTTCTCGGTGAGCTACGATATGAGCTACCTGCTTATAGAGGCGCTGTTCACGGTGCTGTTGCTGTGCATCCCCGCCGTGCTGGACGCCATCTATTACCTGAAGTTTGTGGCCACAACCCCCAAAACCGATCCCACCCGCCGCTCATTCTAAGGCCGCGCCGGCCGGCGGCCCGGCTGGCCGCACCTGTTTTGGCGAGGAACTGCGCAGTGAAAGGAACATCCGGTGACTAATGCTGGTAAAAGCCTCCCGTACGATCCGGCGGATCGCCAGTCCATCTGTCGCTACGCGGAGCAGCTGCGGGGTTCTACGTTGCGGGAGAAGACGGGGGCCGAAGAGGTTGACGACATCCGTAAAAATAAAGGCTCGTTCGGCAGCGCGGTGGAATCCCGCTATTTCATGTTGGACGTGAACAACGAGTCGGAAGCGGACTTCTGGGAAGCGGGGCTGGAGTTGAAGACAACGCCGCTCAAGATGACGCGGGATGGGCGCTTGGTTGCCAAAGAAAGGCTGGTCATCGGTATGATCGACTACATGCGAGTAGTCCATGAAACCTTTGAAACCAGCCATCTTATGGAGAAAGCCAAGGACATGCTGCTGGTTTCCTATGTGTGGGCCCCTGACGCCAGTCCGCTGGATTACCGCGTGGTTATGACGGAGCTGGTGAGCATTCCCAATTTGCCGAAGGGCGATCTTGCCCAGATTAAGCAAGATTGGGAAACGGTGGTAGGGAAGGTGCGCAGCGGTCGGGCCCATGAGATTTCCGGCTCGGATACGCTGTACTTGGAAGCGTGCACCAAAGCCGCCAATGCGCAGGTTCGCCGTCCGCAACCCTTTTCCGCCATAGAGGCGAAGCCGCGGGCTTGGGCGCTGAAGGCCTCGTTCATGACGGCGATAACCAATCGCCTGATGGGGGAGATGCAGCCCATTGGCCGTGATCAAGACGAGCAGAACATGCCATTGCTGCAGTTGGTGCGCAAACGGTTCGCGCCATATTTCGGCCTGACAGAGCGCCAGCTAGCGGAACGGTTTGGCCTTGGGAAGCCAGGGGCGCGAATGCCAAAAAACCTCTGCGCGCTTATCACCCGCCGCATTCTGGGCGTGACCAACGATGCGAAAATCGAGGAATTCGAGAAAGCGGGCATCAAGCCCAAGACGATGCGGGTAAAAGCCAACGGTACGCCCAAGGAGTCGATGTCGTTTCCCTGCTTCGATTACTTTGACTTGGCGAAGATGCCGTTTGAGGAAAGCGACTTCGCTGCACATCTGGACAACAAGTACCTCTTCGTTGTTTTTCGGGAGGATGTTTCCGAGCGAGGAACCTATCGCCTGGCGGATGTGGCTTTTTGGCAAATGCCAGAGGTGGACGTGGAAGAAGCGCGCCGCTGTTACGAAGAGATGCAGCGGCGGGTGCGCGATGGCCGGGCCCAGGAGTCCGTCAAGTCGTCCGAGAACCGTTGTTGCCACGTGAGGCCCCATGGCCGCGATAGCAAGGACACGCTGCCCACGCCCCAGGGCGACGCTGTGGTGAAGAAATGCTTCTGGTTGAGCGCCGCCTATCTCAAAGGCGAGGTTGCCCGAATCACCGGAAAGTGAGTTTTTCGCGCCAGATTGCTCGCTGTCCCATTTTTGGATCTTGATCTTATGGGGCGGATCGGATAGAATGGCCTGCAAGAGAATACTGGCACAGACAGCATAGGAGAAACGTGCCATGAGAACCATCAAAGTTGCCGAGCTCTTTGCCGGCGTTGGAGGCTTTCGCCTTGGTTTAGAGGGGTACGACAACCCTGACTTTCCCCAGTTCGCCATGGGCGCGGCGGGTCCTTTCCAAACGGTGTGGGCCAACCAGTGGGAGCCGCCCGGAAGTGAGGGCAAGCAGTTCGCCTGGCGCTGCTATGAACAGCGCTTCGGGCAGGGGAGCTGCGTTTGCGAAGACATCAACCGCGTGCTGGATGATTACGAGCGTGGCGATAACCGCCATGGCATCCCCGAAGAAATCGACATGGTAGTGGGAGGGTTCCCGTGCCAGGATTACAGTGTGGCCAAGCCGTTGTCGCAAGCTGGCGGCATTGAGGGCAAAAAGGGCGTGCTGTGGTGGGACATCTACCGCTTTCTCTTCCTGAAAAAACCGAAGTACGTTCTGTTGGAGAACGTCGATCGCCTGCTGAAAAGCCCTGCCGCGCAGCGGGGCCGCGACTTCGCCATTATGCTCACCTGCTTAGCCGACCTGGGCTATTCCGTGGAATGGCGGGTAGTGAACAGCGCCGAATACGGCTTCCCCCAGCGTCGCAAGCGGGTGTACATCTTCGCGGAGCTTACCAATCAGACGTGGGACCCCGAAGGGCGCATTTCCTCCGGCGTGCTGTCTTCGGCGTTGCCCATAAAGAAGCCGGAGTCGTTCGGCCGCGTGCAACTGCCGGACGACCCTTATGTGGTGTCGCAGTCGTTCAATGCCGGCAGCAAGGGTAAGTCGCCGTTCGGTACCGCTGGCACCATGCAGAACTTTTTGGTGGCAACTTGCGACGTTGCTGAGGCCTACGAGGGGGAGCGCGGCTGCTTGGGGAATGTGGTGGTGCCGACGGCCGAGGTGCCGGAAGGCTACTTCATTCCTGCTGACAAGCTGGAGCGATGGCGTTATTTGAAAGGCTCGAAGAGCGAGGAGAGAGTGGACAAGCGCACGGGGTTCAAGTACCGCTATTCTGAGGGCTCGATGGCCTTCCCCGATTTGCTCACCAACCCATCGCGCACCATTCTTACCGGCGAGGGCGGCGCGGGGGCATCCCGCTTCAAGCATGTGGTGGAAATCGATGGCCGTTACCGGCGCTTGGTACCAGATGAGCTGGATCGGCTGCAGGGCTTTCCCAAAGGCTGGACTGACACTGGGATGACCGATGCCCAGCGGGCTTTCTGCATGGGAAACGCCCTGGTAGTGGGCGTGCCGCACCGCATTGGCCAAGAACTTGCCCGGCGCCTTCGGGAAGAGCAGGGCTAACTCCCGGCCGCCCGGTTATTCTTTATGGTGCCCGGGAAATTATCCCTGCCAGCTGCGGTGGAGGGTTCGGCCGCCTTAGCTGACAGCTAATGAAACCGCAGTTCATAACCGATACCCTTCTCTGGTGTTTATCAGAAGCGCAAGCTTACAGAAGAAGGGACTGTTATGGAAAAGAAACCAACTTCGGGCCTTGGGGTGGCCTCGCTGGTAACGGGAATTATCGCGCTGTTCAGCGCATTCGTGCCGCTGCTCAATTTGCTGTCTTTCCCCTTTGTGCTGCTGGCCGTGATTTTTGGGGCTGTGGGCATTTGGCAAACGGTGAAGGGGACGAAGGGCGGCAAGGGCATCGCCATCGCTGGCCTGGTGCTAGGCGTGTTGGCCTTGGTGGTGACGGTGGCCATGTACGCTACGGCGGGCAGCGGCCAACAGACGGCAGATGACGTCCCTGCCCCGTCGCAGCAGCAGGCGGCGCAGCAGCAATCCGCTCAAGGAGAAGACCAACAGCCGCAGGCCGCGCAATCTAGCCAGGAATCCACCCCTTATGAGGTGGTAATCGGGGAGGCGCGCACGGTGGAGGACTACCAGGGAAACCCGGCTGTGGTGGTGTCTTACACGTTCACCAATAACTCTGACGAGGCGGTAAGCCCTATGGTGGCAGTTCATGCCAAGGCGTTCCAAAACGGCGTGGAGCTTGATACGGCCTTTCTCACGGAAGATGCCGAAACCGCCAAGGCCATGAACGAGGTAAAGCCCGGCGCCTCCATCACCTATGAGGATGCTTATAAGTTGACCGACACCGCCAGCGACGTGCTGGTGGAGGTTGAAGAGCTGTTCAGCTTCAGCGATGAGCTGCTGGCGGAAAAGACTTTCTCGTTCTAGCGAGTTCACGGGGCCGCTGCGCCGAGGGTCGATGCCCTGCGCGGCGGCCCGCGTTTACAATGGTGGCTGCCTGAGATGGGACGAAGGAGAAAAAGGCGCGTGGAGGAACCGCTCACAGAGGACATGCTGGCCGAGCTTTTGAGCGCTCCCGATCCGCGGGCATTCATGAAGAAGGCCACTGCGGGCCAGCGCAGCCTTTCTGATTATCTGAACGAACTGCTGGAGGCGAAGGGACTGAAGCGCGCGGCGGTGGTGCGGGCCGCCGGCATAAACGAGACTTTCGGCTACCAGGTTTTCACGGGCGCCCGAAAAGCCTCGCGGGACAACCTGCTCAAGATTGCCTTGGCCATGGGCTGCACGTTGCGGGAGGCAAACCGGCTGCTGAAGGCGGGTGGCGTGAACGAGCTGTACTGCAAAAACCGCCGCGACGCCATCATCATCTTCTCGCTTTCCCAGGGGGCTTCGCTGCAGCAGGCGGAAGAAGACCTGTACCGGTTCGGCGAAGCCACTCTCAGCTAGTGCTCCCCATGCTGATGTTTGGCCCGCTGGCCTTCTGTCGAAAGCGGGGGGGGGCGTTCCTTTTTTCCCAACGGACGAAGGGGGACGCTTCCGCTTGCAGGGTCTTGCCCAGGGGGCCGGCAATCCCCGGATGCCATTTGGGCCCAAGCGACCTGCGGATTTGATACCATGAACTCCATGGAAAACGATCCCCTTGCCACATATCTAAATGCCCTGGAGCGCGATGAGTGCTATCGCGCGGAGAAGGTTTTGAAGGAGGCCCCTCACGAGGTGACCGAGCTGGTGTACCTTGCTGGCGCGGGCGGCGCTCAGCGAGGGCCTTTCGTGCGCAAGCGCATTCGCAGCGAGGCGGAGATGGGGAAAGGGTACGCGCATCTTTTGGAGGCCCAGCGGGCCGGGCGCCACTTCTCGCACCTGCCTCATATCTACGATGTGCACCAGCGCGATGGCGAGCTAGTGGTGGTGATGGAGTATGTGGAGGGCTGCACACTGCGGGAAGAGGTGTACCGCCGCGATCCTTCGCCCCAGTTGGCGGCCCAATGGTTTCCCGCGCTGTGCGATGGGGTGGCGGAGCTGCACGGTTTGGCACCGGCCCCGCTGATTCACCGCGACCTGAAGCCCACCAACATCCTGGTGGGCAGCGGCAAGCTGACGGTGATAGACCTTGGCATAGCGCGGTCGTTCCGCGACGGGGCCGAGGCGGACACCACCCATTTCGGCACTCGTTCTTACGCTCCGCCAGAGCAATTCGGCTACGGTCAAACCGATGTGCGCAGTGATGTATACGCCATGGGAATGATTCTGTATTACCTGCTCACCGAATGCGATCCTTCGCCAGCGATGGTGCGGGAAGGGTTCGCCGACGAGCGAATTCCCGCACCGCTGCAGGCGGTGTTGGCCCGCGCGTGCGCCTTCGACCCTGCTGCCCGGTACCAGACGGTGGGCCAGTTGAAGAAAGCTTTTCTTAGCGCGATGGCCAAGCTGGAAGCTGCGCAGGGGAGGGGCAAGTCGGTTGGTCCGGCACCCGGCGGTTCGGGGCCGGCTGCCCCGAATTCAAGTGGCCCGAAGCCCCATGCGGAACGCCCTGAAGCCGCCCCGTCGCGCCCGTCGCTTGTGGCGGGCATGGTGTGGAACGGCGCGCTGGCCCTGGTATGGGCGTTCTTCGTGGTGGTGGCACTGGTGGCCATCTTCGTTCCGAGCGTGGGAGACGCCTCGCTGCCCCCGTGGTTCCGTATTCTTGAATACGGCGGAATCTTCGCGCTGCCGGTTACGGGCATTGCATATGCTTTGTTGGACAAACGCTGGCTGCGGCGCCGCATCTCGGCCCTTGCTGGTCAAACATTCCGAAAAGGCCTGGTAGTGGGCTTAAAGCTTGTGGCTGTGGGTGCCATTGTGCTGGTGGCCTGCATCTTTTTCGTGGCCTGCGGCGTGGTGCGGCTGCCTGGTGCTGGCGCTTAAATGTCGCGGGCCTTACAGGCAGGCGGCTTCCTGCGCGGGGGCGAAGACTGCGAATTGGGGCGCGGGTTCGGCCATGGAGTTGGTGGAGTCGTGGTACACTGCCACGGCATCGGCAGAGATGCTGCGGGATATAGCCGCCGCCACCTCAATTAACCTCTTTTTCGGCGAGGAAGGGGATTGCAGCGAGAAGTTCCTTTAAGCAGCGCGGTTCATCGCCAGCGCCTACGTCGAGGTGATAAAGGAGTGGCTGCGGTCGGGCATGACCATTTCGCCGGAGGGGATGACCGAGTGGTTGTTCGAGTTTTCCTCTTCGGGAAATAAAATATTGCTGGACCTGCTGCAATAGGGGAAGCGCGGTGCTGAGCTGGGAAAAGCAACCGGAAGGCGCCGGGAAATTTTGAAAAAAGATGCCGCAAGTTGGTGGAGCCGGCCCGTCGCAACCGATAGAGTGAGGGCCGTTGATCAACTGGAATGAGCCCCTGCGGCCCGCGCCTGTGAGACGAAAGTGAGACAGAGGAGTGAGACAGAGGGACGTCCCTAATGTCTCCCGCCTTATGAGACATTAGGGACGTCCCTCTGTCTCACGGGGCCGACTACGAAAAGAAAGCGATAGCACAATGAGTTTCCGCGACAACCTGCAGTACCTGCGCGCCACCCACTCTATGACCCAAGAGCAGCTGGCCATGCTTTTAGGGGTGAGCCGCCAGTCGGTCACCAAATGGGAAGCCGAGCGCTCCTACCCTGAAATGGACAAGCTGCTGAAGATGTGCCAGATATTCGATTGCAGCCTGGACGACTTGGTGCAAGGCGACCTCACCGCCCAGGCCCCAACGGCGGCGGCGAAGGCGAAGGCCCGGGCTATGCGCGAGAGCGCCGGCGGCCCGCCGCAAGACGTGTGCGGCTACGATGAGCACATGCGCCGGTTCTCGCTGCAGCTTGCTCTGGGCTGCTTCTCCATCGTAATGGGGTCGGCGCTGTTTTGCTGCATCGCCGGGCTGGGAGAGTTGTGGGGCAATGCCAATTTAGAGGCGCTAGGGATGATTCCCCTGTTCGTAGGCATTGGCGTAGGCGTGGGGCTTTTGGTGATTGCATCGTTTCAGCATGTGGAATTTCAGCGCAGTCATCCTTTTTTGGAGGACTTCTACACGGCCGAAGATCGCCGGATTGCCCAGCAGCAATTCGTGTGGTACCTCGTCGGCGGCCTGATCTGCATCTTCGCCGGCGTAACGGTGTGCGTTTACTTTGACAATGCCCCCGATGTCCAGCAGCAGGTGGCGGCGTCGGTGCTCATCGGCGCAGTGGCGGTAGGGGCGGCCCTCATCGTGCGCGGCAGCATTATGCTGGGACGGCTGAACATTGCCGGCTACAACGATGCCCGCGAGCAGGCTATTGCCGAAAGTGATTTGGGGAAGGCGCTGGCCTATGAGGACACGGCGGCGCTGCGAACCATGTACAGCGACCAGCAAATTCGCGATCTTCTGGGCATGCCCGACGCGTCGGAGGAGGAAGTGGCCCGCGCCCGCGCCCGTTTGGAGCGCCGTCGTCGCAAAAGCCAGCTGACCGGCGGTTTGTGCGGCGTGATCATGGTGGTGGCCACCATCGTAGGGCTGGTGATGCTGTTGGTGCCCGGCTACCGCAGCCCTATGTTCTGGATGGCGTGGGTGATCGGCGGCCTGCTGTGCGCCGTGGCTTCCATCGTCGTGCAAACCTTTGTGAAGGACCAACCCAGCGAGTAGTGTGAGGCGTTGGGTGTGAGACAAAGGGACAACTCTAACGTCTCATGCGAATCATCGCGTGGCTCAAAGCGCAAGGAGGGAGTGCGTGAGACATTAGGGACGTCCCTTTGTCTCACCGGCGCTTTCGCATGACGCGCGCGAAGATAGTGGCGCCCACGAAGGCCACGGTCAGGATGACGATGCTGATGATGATGGTGTGGGAGAAGCCGTAGGCGTAGGCGGCGGCCTTGGTGGCCCCGGTGGCCATGAGATGGTCGGCATCGGCAGACATGATGCCCACGAACAGGGCCGACCCTACCGAGCCGGCAATCTGCACCAAGGTGGAATGGATGGAAGAGCCGTGGGAGTAAATGGCCGCCGGCAGCGCCCCCAAATCCACCGCCTTAAGGGTGGGGAACACCAGGCCAACGCCGATATAGGAGGCTGCGGCGCAGGCTGCAACCGCAAGGGCTATGCCTACGGAGGAGAACACATGCATGGCCACAAATCCCAGCAGTATCAGCAAAAACCCGCCGGGCACCAGCGGCCAGATGCCGTGCTTGTCCTCGATGCGGCCCCCCACAAAGCAGGCGCCGGCGTAACAGAGGATGGGCGTCACCAGCAGACAGCCGGCCACGAATGCCGTGTAGCCGGCGGCTCCTTCCAGGTACAGCGGCACCAGCAGGCTCATGTAGATGGAGCCCATATACCCCAGCATCATCAGCACTTCGCCGACAACGAAGCGCGGATGCTGGAAGGGACTCAGGTTCAGCAGCGGTGTTTTGATGCGGAACTGCCGCCACGCGAACAGCGCCAGGACAACGGCGCCGCCGATCATGAATGCCAGCGAGGGGAGGAAGGTGCGGGTGATCTCGTTCAGGCCGTAGATGAAAAGTCCCAGGCCAGCGAAGCTCATCACCACGCTGGGGGCGTCGATGGGGCGGTTCTCCCGCTGGTAAATGTCATGGAGGAAGAAGAAGCCCAGCACCAGCAGCACCACCGACAGCACCGCCGGCACCAGAAACAGGCTGCGCAGCCCCGTGTAAGTGATCAGCAGACCGGCCACAAGCGGGGCGAAGGCCAGTCCCACGCCGATGGCGCCGCTGTTGATGGCCAGCATGGTGCCTTTTTTGCCCTTGGGGGCCATGGTGAGGATGACGCTGGTAACCACGGGGAAGAACAGCCCCACCGTGAGTGCCTGGATGAGGCGGGCCGCCAGCATGGAGAAGAAGTCCCAGGCGAAAAAGCCCAGCAGCGAGCCCACGAGGGATGCCAAGTAGCCGAACCCCATCACGCGGCGGATGCCGAAGCGTTTCAAAAGCGATGCCGCCATGGTGATGACGGTGGCCGCTACGATGGTGAAGCCCAGTACCATCCAGTTGGCCACCGAAAGGCTGACGTGGAACTCGGCTGCCACACCGTCGAGCGCGATGTTCATGAGCGATTGATTGAACGAGGCCAGCAAGTTGCTGCCCAACATCAGCGCCATCATCACCCACATGGCGCGGCCGGTGGGGATGGTCCCTTTAGCCACAGCGTCGAGAGCCCCCTGGTTGGGGGTGGCAGCCGGCACGCCGGCGGAGTTCACGGCCGGCGCCGCGGGGGCCGGGGTGGCAGCGGGTGCGCCAGGTGCCGCGGTTGTCGCAGGCGCGGTGGCGGTTTCGGAGTTTTCGGTGGCTCTCGTTTCAGTCATGGGCAGGCTCCTTAGAGCAGGGGTTTCACCCAACTCTAATTCCCGGCCGCCCCAATTCGCCCCGGCCCTCCGCGATGTTTCCGCCGCGGCACAGAACCGATAACCGCAGACAGGCGCGAGCGTTGGCTGGCTGTTTGAAAACGATTTGGAATACCCAGTTCAGAGGAGAGTTAGTGAAATAGTTGTCCCCTTTGAGCGCAAAGAATGTGCCCACCTTGCGAAGGGCGGGCACGCTAAAAAAGGCGAAGCAGCCAAGTGGGCGGGCGCGTGGTGCTGTGGGTTTCATTGACGTACGTTTTTACGTACGTTATAGTGATTTCACCGGATTACGAAAGGGGCTCCCATGACCTCCATCACTGCCACTGCTTTTCGCCAGAACATCTACCAAACCATCGCGCAGGTGAATTCGAACTGTGCCCCCATTGCCATTACTAACAGCAAGGGCAAGGGCGCAGTGCTCATTGGCGAGGACGATTGGGCGGCTATCGAGGAGACGCTGTATCTGGCGGGGGTGCCCGGCTTGGTGGAATCCCTGCAGGAGGGAAGGGCCGAGGCGCTGGTTGATTGCGTGGCCGAAGACGCGCTGGAGTGGTAGCCGTGTACTGCGTGGTGTTTGCCAGGCAGGCGGCAAAAGATGCGAAGAGGCTCAAGGCTGCTGGTCTGGATGGAAAGGCGAAGCAGCTGGTGGAAGTGGTGCGGCACGACCCGTTTGGAAGACCGCCGGCTTACGAGGCGCTGGTGGGCAACCTTCAGGGGTTGTATTCCCGGCGTATCAATTTGCAGCACAGATTCGTGTACGAGGTAATTCCCGAAGCCGTTGAAGAAGACGGCCAAAAATACCAAGGCACGGTAAAGGTGCTGCGCATGTGGACCCACTACGAGGGCGTGCAGCTGTAGCAGAAACGCACTGGGACAGTGCGTTTCTGCATAGTTGGGCCCTGGAAAAGGCAGGGCGTCGGGTTATTACACTTCGCGGCAGTTGAGGAGGCGGACGCCTTCGGAGAGGGGGCCGCAGGCGAATTCGGATGGGCTGATGGCGTAGTTCGGCTGCGTGATTTCGGGGTCTGGCATCATGCCCACCTGCTCGGTAACTGCAGGGCTGTCGGACAGCCGGGCGTACACGTCGAACCCCAGTGCCCGCTGCGGGCACGCCTCCACGCACACGGGCCCCAGCCCTTGGTCGATGCGGGCTTGGCAGCCGTCGCACTTAACCGTTTTCCCAATGGCCTCGTCGAAGCGGGGGGCGTGGTAAGGGCAGGCCATCATGCACGATTGGCACCCCACGCAGGTGTCGCTGTTCACCACCACGAAACCGTCTTCGCCTTTGGCGATGGAGTCGGAGGGGCAAAACCGCAGGCAAGCAGGATTAGAACAATGGTTGCAGGACATGGACACGTAAAATGCGAACACGTCTTGCTGCCAGCTGCCATCGCTGTTTTGCTGCCAGTTGCCGCCAGCGAACTCGTGGATGGTGCGGTAGGCCACGCCGGCCCCCAGATGATGGTAGTCCTTGCAGGCCATTTCGCAGGTGCGGCACCCAGTGCAGAGGTTCTGGTCGAAGGAAAAGCCGAACTGGCGCCGCTTGGAGCTGCCTTCTTTGGCGGAGGCAATCGGCTGGGGTTTAACAGTCATAGCCGCGCGCCCTCCCTTCTGTTTGCTCGGCGGGGGTGAGGGGGCGCAGCCGCACGAGACAGCTGTTTTGGCCGTTGCCCCTGGCTATGGGGCTGGGGCGAAGCGACGTGAGGGTGTTGGGGCAGCCGCCCCAGTCCAGCCGCGGGCCTTCCATGTCCGCATCGTGCCACGCCCCGTTGGGCAGGGCCACCACGCCCGGCATGATACGGGGCGTTAGGTGCACGTGGGTCACCAGTGCGCCACGTTCGCTCTCAACCACCACGGCCTGCCCGTCGGCCACATTGAAGGCGGCGCCGTCGACGGGGTTCACTTGCAGGGCGCGGGGCATCACGGAGTCCATGATTTCCAGATGGGCCAGATTTGAGTGAATGCTCTGGTGGCCGTGATAGGTGATGAACTGCAGGGGAAACTGGCCGGCCCTTGCCGCTTCGGGGCCCTCGGCGGCGGGAACGTAGGCGGGGATGGGACAAATGGCCTGGCCCTGCGGGAGGTCTGCGGTTTTGGCCAGGCGAGTCAGCGCCGCGGAATACACCTCCACCTTCCCCGAAGGGGTGGGCAGCGGGCAGTCCGCCGGATTGCGGCGGAAGGCCTCGTAGGCGCAGGGGAGGAACTTGCGGGGCGCCCGCGTTTCGGCCTGGTCATTTGCGTCCGAACCGCAGGGCCCGGATTGCCCTTCTTCGCCAGCCGAGGTTTCGGCAAGCAGGGCGAAGGCCTCCTTCCGGTGATGCTCCAGCGGACCGCTTCCTTCCAAACCGCTGGTGAAACGGCTTTCAACCCCCAGTCGTTGCGCCAGTCCCAAGCCTATTTCCCAACTGGACATCCGCTCTGCGGTGTGATGGTTCCACGCATGCCCTTGCCGCACCATCGCCAGCCGGTCGCTGTAGCCGGCGGTCACAATGTTCTCCTGTTCCCCCAGAGCAAGCTCGGGCAAGATGATGTCGGCGTAACGGGCGGAATCGGTCAGCACCACATCGCACGCCACTATGAACTCGCACAGCGCCTCGTTGAATAGCAGATCGTGGGTGGCGTTGATGGCGGCGTGCTGATTGGTGAGGCAGTTGCTGCCGTAAAGGACGATCATTTTCAGGGGCGCCATCAGCTGCGGGGCGCCCTGCAGCCCGTGTGCTGCGGTGAAACCGGTGCCGCGCGTCAGCGCCTCGGTCCACATGAACGCCGGAAGGGAGGCGCGCACGGGGTTTTCGCCGGCGCCGGGAAGCTGGGTGTTGTTGGGCCGCATCGGTTCGCGCACGCCACTGTTGGTGCCCGGCTTGCCAAAGTGGCCGCTGGCCAGGGCCAACAGGCAGATGGAGCGGGCGGTTTGCTCACCGTACTCGCTGCGCTGCGGCCCCCATCCTTGGGTTATGAAGGCGCTCTTGGCTTGGGTCAGGCGCTGGGCGAGGCGGCGAACGACGGGGGCGGGGCAGCCGGTTACCGACGCCGCCCACTCCGGCGTTTTCGCCACGCCATCGGGGCCAAGCCCCTGCAGGTAGGCGTAATAGCTGCTGCCGCTGGGCGCCCCTTCGGGGAGGGTGTCCTCGAAAAACCCTACGCAGCCCTCGCGCAAAAACACTTCGTCGGCGTTGCCGTCCTCCATCAGCTGGTAGATGACGCCGGCCACAAAGGCGGCGTCGGTGCCGGGGCGGATGGGTATCCACAAATCCTCGGGGCTACGCACTTCGGCGGTGTGGCGCGGGTCGATGGAAACAACGGGCAAGGGGCGTCCGTCTTCGGCGGCGCGTCGCCTCAGTTGGCTGAGGAAAGGGCCGCTCGCGGCCCCTCCTTGACGAGTTGTGGAGGGAGAAGACCCGAACAGCACCAGCAAATCGGAGTGTTCGAGCTGTTCCAAAGGAGAACCGCTCAGGTAGCCGTCGTCGCCGAACAGCGCCATAGCTCCGGCCTGCAGCTGGGCGCTGCTGTAATCGGAATGAAAGCGCAGGTGCCCGCAGTAGCAGTTGACTGCGCGCTCGATGGGCGATTCCCCCATGGCGCTGGCGCCGGTGCCGAAGGGAAAGAAGATAGCTTCGGGCCCGTAAGTTTCGGCAATGCGCTTCAGCTGCGCAGCCGTCTCATCGAGGGCTTCATCCCAGGAAATGCGCTGGAACTGGCCGGAGCCGCGCGGCCCGGTGCGTTTGAGCGGGTAGTTCAGCCGTTGGGGGCTGTGCACCCAATGGCCCCAAGCCCGACCGCAGAGGCAGGCGCGCAGGGCGGGCAGGTTTTCGGAATCGGGGGCGTTGTCGGTTTCCACCCAGGCCACCCGGCCGTCTTCCACCTGCAGCCGCAGTTGACAGCGGCTGCCGCAGTTGAAGCCACAAGATTGAAGCACCGTCTGGCGAGAAGGGGCCGCCATGCTAGCCCTCCGCCCCTGCGAGGGCGGCATCTTCCGCCTGCAACCAGTGCTTGGTGAGCATCAAGAACTGCCGCTGCTCCAAACGGTCGCCGAACAGCGATGACAGCAGCACGAAGATATCGTCTCCGGCGGAGCGCACGGTATCGGCGCCGGCCGCAGTGAGGCAAAACAGGATGCCCCGCGCGTCGGAGGGATCGGGGATGCGCTGGATGAGGCCGGCTTCCTCCAGCCGCAGCGACGCGGTGGTGACATAAGAGCGCCCCACCCGCAGGCAGGCGGTAACATCGCGGGCCCTCAGCTGCTTTTGCCCCCGGTGTTTTTTCGGGAACAGCTCTAACAGGAAGCGGAAGTCGGTGAGCGAAAGGCCGCAGTCCTTTTTCACCACCTGGCACATGGCCTGGTGGATGGCGCACAGGGTGGTGATTTTGGGAATGGGGCCCCAGTCGGTGGGGCGGGGACCGCTGCGGAGGGCGAAATAGCTGCCCGGAACCACAAGCGCGTCGCCGACGATTTGGGACAGGTAATCCTGCTCATGGGGGCTGAGGGGTTCCAGGCATCGGCGCCCCCAGGTTTGCACCGCCACCGACGCCCGGATGAGCGCGTCTTTTCCCTGGGCTGTGATGAGCGGGACGCCGCCCGGCCTTGGCTGCACCAGGCCGGATGCCGCAAGCGCCTCCAGCGCGCCCTTCACGTCGTCGGGGCGCATGGATGCCGCAAAGGCCAGGCGAGCCGGGGTGGCGTCGCAGGTCTCCGGCATGGCCAAATGGGCGAGCACGCGGTACTGGACCACGGTGAGGCGCGGCGCCAGGCAGCGGGCCAGCCCCTTCTCGAACTTAGAGATAACGGCGCACCACAAAGTTACCAGGTGCGCCTTCCGGGCATCCATCGGCGGCTCCTTGCATGGGGGCGGGGCGTCGCCGCAAGGGCGCGCCCCGGCAAAGGGCCCGCTGGCGGGCGGGCCGAGATTCAAGGGTGTCCATTATAGCCGATGGAGGGGGGATGGGCGCGGGCGAGAAGCCCGAGCGCCTCCCCCTCGGTGTTCCGTCTGAGGGGCTATTGGTCGTTGCGGGCCTTTTCCGGCTTGATGAGGAAGCCGGCCAGCACCAGGAAGCCCAGGGCCACCAAAGCGATGACGCCCACTACCACCAGCACCTCGATGGGGGTGGGGGCATAAGAGCTGAGCACGGCGAAGGAGGCGGTGCCGGTTTCCCGAATGGCCTCGCTGGAGCCGCTGATCAACCCCGGCGCCCCCATCACGTTGGGGGTGATGAACGCGGTGAACAGCAGCCACACCCGCTTGCAGAACACGCCGGCCACCACCAGCGCGCAGGCCACGTTCACCACCGCCGGCTTCTGGCGGTTCTTCGCGAACACCAAGATGCAGAAGGGCACCAGCAAACCGCCGATCACCTCGAACCAGAAGAACGGGGCGGTGGCGCCGAAGAATAGCTCGTTCAAAATCACGGTTGCCCCGTGGGTGCCGTTGTAGGCCATGGTGAGCAGTTCGCAGAAAATGAAGAAGGCGTCAACCGCGATGCAGGTGGCCAGCAGGCCCGCCAGCGACGCCATGAGGTCGCGGGAGGTGTCGAAGATGCGGGCCTTCTTCAGGGCGGAGAGCACCAGCAGCAGAAGGGCCAGGCCAGAGTCCATGGCGGAGGCCACGAAGATGGGGGCCAAGATGGCGGAATGCCAGCCTTCCTTCGCAATTTCCAGACCGAAGATCCAGGCGGTTACGCTATGCACCAGGATGGCGCAGGGCAGCGCGAAACGGGAGGTGATGGAGATGGCACGCTGGTTGTTTTTGGCCATGAACACCAGGTAGCAGATGTTGATAACCAGGTAGCAGGTGATAACGCACACGTCCCACAGCAGGGGAGAGGTGGGGTTGGGGCCGGTTGCAAGGCGCCATACCCTCTGCACGCCGCCCAGGTCGATGAGTACGAACATGCCGGCCGCGCAAATGCACACGGTGGAAAGGATGATGGCCGGCAGCGCCACTTGCTTGAATTTGGCGATGTGGAACACGCTGGCCGAGGAGGCAACGATCAGGCCGCCGGCGGACAGTCCCACGAAGAACATGAAGTTGGTGATATAGAGGCCCCATGAGGTGCCGTTGTTCATGCCCGTGGCGGTGAGGCCCACCATGAGCTGGTACACCCAGCAGCCCACCCCCACAACTACCAGCGCCGCCAGCAGCGCCGAGATGGCCTTGTATCGCTTGATGAGTTGCATGGCTTCTCCTAATCGAAATAGCGGACCGAAGGTTCGGTGCCCATGGTTTCCAGCAGTTGGTACGCGTGGCGCTCAAGCACCAGACGGGAGATTTCGCTTTCGGGGTCGTCCAGGTCGCCGAAGATGCGGGCATGGGCGGGGCAGCACACCACGCACATGGGGGCCTCGCCGGCATCGGTGCGCTCTTTGCACAGGGTGCACTTCTCTGCCACGCCCTTGGGGCGCACCGGCACGTCGGCGCCGCCGTAATTGGCCCCGGTGGTGCGCACCGGCGTCTGCCAGTTGAACACGCGGGCGTTGTAGGGGCAGGCGGCCATGCACATGCGGCAACCGATGCACTTGTCGTAGTCGATTTCCACGCGGCCCAGCTCGTCTTTGTAGGTGGCGCCGGTGGGGCACACCCGCTGGCAGGCGGCGTTCTGGCAGTGCTGGCAGGCCACCGGCGTGTACACGCGGCTCACGTTGGGATAGCTGCCCTCGGCGCCGTCCACCACGTCGCAGTTGCTGGTGAGCACGCGGTTCCACAGAAGCCCCTCGGGCACGTTGTTCTGCATCTTGCACGCCATGGTGCAGGTGTGGCACCCCACGCAACGGTCCAGGTTTATGGCAATGGACAATCGGGTCATTCCTTGTTCCTCCTTAGGCCTTCTCGATTTGCACCAGGGTGTCCGAAAACGGAATCACCGGACCGCACATCAGGGCCCCGCCCCGTTCGATGAGGGTGTCGTTGGTGGTGCTTTGTAGGTTGCCCGCCACGTTGTACAGGGCGGTGGCGGCCTCGTAGATGCGGGCCGTGCCGGGGCGGATGGCGCTGTTGGCGGCCACCTTCACCTCGAAGCTGCCGCGGTTGTTGAACACGCGCACCGTGTCGCCGGTTACCAGGCCGCGGCTTTCGGTGTCTTGGGGGTTCACCATGATCAGCGGCTCGTACAGCAGCTGCAGCCAGTCGGCATCGTAGAACTGGTTGTGGATGCGGAAACGGGTGCGCACATTGGACAGCTGCAGCGGGAATTGGCGCCGCAGCTCCTGGTCGGCAATTTCAGTGCAGGGCTCCCACTGGGGCAGTTCTTGGCCGAAGTCCACCAGGTTGTCGTAGTACACGTCCATGCGGGTGGAGATGGTGGGGAACACCAGGTCGGGCACCACTTCGCGAATGGTGTCGCGGTCGGGCACCGGCCATACGGCGCCGGCTTCGGAAATTTGCTGCACGGTCAGTTCGGCCACCCACGGCTCGGGCGAGCTGGCCAGCACGGCGTTGCAGCGGTCGGTGGCGGTGGGCGGAAGGCCCGCTTCCAGCCCCAGGCGCTTGGCAATCTCGCGGGTGATCCACAGGTCGGTTTTGGCCTCGAACAGGGGGTCGATCACCTTTTCCTGGATGACGATTTGGCTGTAGCCGCCTTTCACGTTGCCGAAGGGTTCGTCGTATTCGAAGCGGCTGGTGGCCGGCAGCACGTAGTCGGCCCATTTGGCCCCTTCGGTGAAGTAGGGGTCGATGGACACCACAAAGTCCAGCGTGTCCACCCAGGCGGTGAGGTTGTCCATGGCGGCCACGTGCTGGGCCACGAAATCGCCGCAGAAGATGGCGCCGTGCACGTTGTTCTCCTTGAAGGGCATGTCGTAGAGGCTCACCGGAGAGGGGATCATGGCCCAATCTTCCGGCATGGCCCAACCGCCCAGCGCCACGCCGTAGCCGTTATAGGAGGGGCCCACGTACACGCCCACGCCAGCGCCGGGCTTGCCGATGTTGCCAGTCAGGGCCACCAGCACGGCCGCCGCATGGCCGGAGATGTCGGCGTTGGTCATCTTGTCGTTGCCGCCCCAGCCCAGCGCCAGCGAAGAGGGCCCCTCGGCGTACTCTTCGGCCAAGGCCTCGATGCGCTGCTGCGGAATGCCGGTGACGCCGGCGGCCCATTCGGTGGTGTAGGGGCGCTGGGTTTCCAGCAGCAGGCTGTAGGCGGTAACGTATTCGGTGCCGTTCAGGGTGATGCTTCCCTCCAGCTGCGGGTTGTCGCAAAGGTCGTAGCGCTGCACCTTGCCGCTTTCGCCGTCAATCACATAGAAGGGGTTCTGCTCGCCGGTCTCCGGCACTGCGGGGGCGGCCCCGTCGGTGGTGCCTTCCGCCTGGTTGCCGCCGATGGCCAGCGGGCCAATCTCGCCGGCGCCGGCGTTGGGGTTGGTGGCGAAGTTGGCTTCGTCCACCTCGATGGCGGCATCGCCGTGGTGACGGGCAAGCTGGCCGGTGGTGGCGTTCACCAGGAAGGGCAGGCTAGTGTGCAGCTTCACGAACTGCTCGTCTACCAGGCCCTTGTCCAGAATATGGGAGGCCATTCCCAAGAACAGCGCGGCATCGGTGCCCGGCTCGATGGGAATCCACTCATCGGATTTGCAGGCGGTGGTGGAGTAGTGGGGGTCTACGGTTACCATGTGGGCGCCGGCCTCTTTCGCATCGGCGAAGGTGAAGGCGTTGGGCAGACTGGACTCGCAGTAGTTGGATCCCACGGTGAGAACCAGCTTCGACCGCTGCCAGTCGCGGGCCTCCGGCGCTCCCATGGCGAAGCCGCCGCCCAGGCCAGTGGCGGGGTCGAGGCCGTTGCCCACTCCCACGTCGATGCCGGTAAGGCCGCCGTCTTGCGCCCCCAGCATGGGGCCAAGGAACCCGAAGTCGGCTTCGGAGGTGGCCATCACCAGCAGGGAGTCTTTCCCGTGAGCGCTCTGGGTGTCTTTGATCAGGGCGGTTATTTCGTCCAGCGCCTGGTCCCAGCTGATGCGCTCGAATTCGCCCGCGCCCCGCTGACCGGTGCGCTTCAAGGGAGCCTGAACGCGGCCGGTGCCGTAGATGTGCGAGATTTCCGAAATGCCCTTGAGGCAGATGGTTTGGAAGTCCGGGTTGCCCACCCCGTTGGGCTGAATCTTCACCAGGCGGCCGTCCCTTACGGTGCAAGCCAGGGCGCACATACCGCCGCAGTGGCTTTGGTGATAGGTGCGGGCGATGGTCTCGCTGGGCTCAGCGTGGGCCGTGGCTTGAAGGCCCCCCGCCAGCAACATGCCGGTGCCGGCAGCCCCCAAAAGCCCCGCCGCAGCGGCGGTGGTTTTCAGGAAACCCCGGCGGCTCAAGCGGTGCTGGGAGATGAACGAATCGGTCATTTCTCCTCCTTCTCCTTTTGATGGAAATGATTGCATCAACAGGTAAAAGTCTAGGGGAGGAAAAGGGGTCGATTCAAGGAAACAACTTTTGGCTAATAGGCCCGTGAACTGGGAAAACAAAACTTTTTTAGCGGATTTCAGTGAACAAAATGCAACAGCGGTTTTCAGGGCGCGCGATGGGGTGCAAGCATTGGCCTTGCCGCCCTTTGAGGCGGCCGCAACGGCGTTACCCGCGCCGCACAGCTTAGCGAGATGCCGCGCTCGCTTCGCTTGGCGCTTCCAGCGGTACCATGTCCAGCCGCAGTGTTTGCTCCACCACTTTCATCAACGCCTCGTCCGGGATTCCGGGTTGCACCTTCACCAAGCCCACCATGCCAAAAATCACCAGACAGAACATCTCGAACACCAGCTCGATTTCCACTTCGTGGAAGGCGGCATACTCGGCGGCGATGTGGCTGCTCAGGCATTCGGCGGTTTCCCTGGTGGCTCGCACGTCAAAGGCATCGCGTATGCCCAGCTCTTCCAGCACCGCGATCATGGGGCGCGGCCGGCCGGAGGCATCGTAGAGCGCGTAGCGAAACAGTCTGATGCACTTGCGAAGCGAGCCGGCAGTGTCGCCGAACGCGCGCGACTCGTTCCATACGATGACGGTTTCCACGAGGTCTTCCACGTAGTCGTCCACTACGGCGCAAATCACCCTTTGTTTGCTGCCGAAGTGGTAGTACACCAGCTCGCGGGTCACATTGGCCGCTTTTGCAATGGCGGCCACGGTGGTCCTCGCAACGCCCTGCCGCTCGAACAACTGGCGAGCGGCGGCCACGATGGCGCCCCGCGTTCCCGTGAGGCGCCGTGATTCCCGCAAGGATTTCCTCGGCGGTCGGGGTGCCGATATGGCTTCCGCCAAAGAGGATGCGAAATGTTGAGAGGTGGCCATGGCGCCCCTGTTCCCTCGGTTGGTAGCTGCTAACAGGATAGCGAAATCAGCGTTTTCACAAAACACATCGCCATGTAAAAACTTCTGGATGCCGCGCATGGTAGACTGCGGGCAATGATGCCCCGGGGAGGGGGCAAATTAAGAGGAAGGGGAGCGTCATGGGTATTTTGTATCAAGCGGCCGACCCGATGTATTGGGCCATCTGGCTGTTCGTTCTGTTCGCGCTGATGGCCTTCAACGAACTGGGCCGCGTGAAGGTGTGGTGCGGCCTGGCCCTGTTCGCCGTGTTGCCCATCGTGATGACCATTTTCGTGTGGCCCACTACCGCCGCGCCCGGCAACGAGTACGGCACCGGCACTTGGTTCAACTGGGTGAAAACCTACTCCGCCCTTGCCGGCTGCCTGGGCTTCATGGCGCTGCGCTTCGTGAAATGGAAGGGCGCCGATGGCAAAACCCACTACCTGTACGAGAAGAAGTGGGCGCTCTGCTTTCCGCCGCTGATTCTGGCCATCAATATCGCCGAGGCGGTGCTGCGCGACTTCCAGGTGTTCAGCTTCGCGCTGTGGGAGGGCGGCCTGGTGGAGAACCTCTGGACCATTTCGGGCCCCTGGAACATCATGAACGGCATCGCCGGCATCTTGAACATCATCACCATCTGCGGTTGGTTCGGCATTTTCATTTCGAAGGATTCGGCGAAGGACATGATTTGGCCCGATATGATTTGGGCCTGGATCATCTGCTACGACCTGTGGAACTTCGCCTACACCTACAACTGCATCTCCGACCATTCCGCCTACTGCGGTTTGGCGCTGCTGCTGGCCTGCACCATCCCCACCTTCTTCATCAAACGAGGCGCATGGCTGCAGCATCGGGCCCAAACCCTTGCGCTGTGGATCATGTTCGTGATGACGGTGCCGCAGTTCGCCGATGTGCTAGCGCCCATCCCCACCACCCACAACCCCACGGCCTTCTTCATGGTTAGCCTGTTGGCGCTGCTGTCGAACGTGGCGCTGGCCGCCTACCAGTTCTATCGCGTGCGCAAGCTGAAGCTGAACCCGCTGAAGGACGAGATTTACGCCGGCACCAAGCCTTATGAGCGCATTGTGGAGGAGAACCGCTAGGCGTTTGGTTTGGGGGAAGTCCCCGATAGATGGCAGTTTGGAAAGGCTCCGCGGCACAGCGTCGCGGAGCCTTCGTTTTGGGGCCGGTGCGCTGGCAAGTTTTGGCGAAGTGGTTGTTGCGGCGCAGGCCGCGCGCGGCCGGGGGCGCGGGCGCGTGGGCCGGCATCGCACGGGGCGCAATGCCGCGCGATCTGGCGGCGCGCCTCATGGGGGTTTCGCGAGGGGAGGGCCCCAGTGCCGACTTTCCGCTATGATGGAGCCGAAGAAAGGAGCGTCATGGGCGATTTTTCACAGCGGGTTTTCGCGGTGGTGCAGCGCATCCCTGCGGGCAAGGTGGCAACCTACGGCCAGGTGGGGGCCTTGATCGGTGCGCCGCGCGGGGCGCGTTACGTGGGCTATGCACTGCACGGCAATCCCAATCCCGGCACCGATGAGGGCTGCATCCCCTGCCATCGCGTGGTGTTCAAGGACGGTCGCATGGCCACTGGCTTCGCCTTCGGGGGCCCCGATGAGCAGCGGAAAATGTTGGCCGACGAAGGGGTGGCCTTCGATGAAGAGGGCCGCGTTCTGATGGACCGGTTCCAGTGGGACGGCCTCAGCTCGGCCGTGCGCTCGGGCGCTGAAGGCTCTGACGCCGACGGCCCCCTAGGCCCGCCCCCCGACTTCAACTGGAAAGCCGAACTAGGGGAATAGGCCCGGCGAGTTGGCGGGCCATACGCAATGGCCCGCATGTGGGTTGCCGCCGGCGCGGGCCGAGGCCAAATGCGCCGTAACAACTATTTAAGTGAGGGTATCTCCACAGAGATACTTCAGCTATAATGAAACTATCTCCACAGAGATAGGACTCCCATGACTCGGCTGACCCTCTACCACGGATCTTCCCGGATAATCGAAACCCCTTGCTTCGGTGCGGGCAATCCGCACAACGACTATGGTCTGGGCTTTTACTGCACGCTGCATGAAGAGTTGGCCTGCGAATGGGCGTGTGCCGCCGAAGGGGCGGGCGGATTCGCCAACAAGTACGTCTTCGACAGCTCCGACTTGCGGATGTTGGACCTGGCGGCGGAGCCCTATACCATTCTCCACTGGCTGGCGTTGCTGGTGGAAAACCGGGTATTTGAAGCGAAAACGCCCGTGGCCGTTGAGGGCAAGCGCTTCCTTCGGGAAAGGTATTTGCTGCCCGTTGAAGAATACGACGTCATTCGCGGTTACCGCGCCGATGACAGTTATTTCTCGTTCGCGCGCGCCTTCCTTCGCAACGACATTTCACTGGAACAGCTGAGCCGCGCAATGCGCCTTGGTAATTTGGGCGAACAGGTTGTGCTGAAAAGCCCGCGGGTGTTTGAGCGCTTGCGTTTTGAAGGCGCACGTTCGGCGGCCAGCGAAGTGTACTATCCTCAGCGGATGGAGCGGGACGAAAATGCCCGCCGGCTGTACCGCGAGGAAGCGAGCCGCTTGGGCATCGGCGGCCTTTACCTGCGCGATATCTTGCAAGGGGGCGGCAATGAGGGCTTATGACGAAAGCTATCTGGCGGACGCCCGCGAGGTGCTGGGGGAGGCGTTCGATTGCGCCGCGAATAAGGCCGATATGCCGCTGCAGAGGTTTTTCGAGCTGTTCGTGGCCACGGGTGTGGCGGACGCTTTTGGGAAGGGCTGCCCGCGCTACGTGGCGGGTTCTTCGGGCGTGGAGCTGTTTTTGGACGTGTGCTACCGGGCCGGAGTGGATGCCGGCGTGGCGCTGTGCGACGAGCTTGCCCTGGAAGAAACGCCTGAGTATTGGTGCGGCTGGGCCTTGGCCCATTGGCAGTGGAGCGCAGGCCGGCCGTTTCGCATCATCGGGCGCTCGGTGACGATGGAGCAGGTGGTGGCTCTCTATCATCCGCTGCACGAGGCTCCCGAGGAAAAGTTCTGCGAAACCATGGAGGCCCGCTTGGCGTTGGGGCCTTCGCCCTTGAGGGTGCAACGGAAAACCCGCGGCTTGTCCCAGCGGCAGTTGGCGGAGGCGTCGGGGGTGTCGCTGCGGGCCATTCAGCAATACGAGCAGCGGGCAAAAGACGTGAACCGCGCGCAGGGAGCCACTTTGCTCCGGCTAGCCTGCGCCCTAGGCTGCTCCATAGAAGACTTGCTGGAATATCCCCTGAACTAAGCCCCCCGCGGCAACGTGCTACAATTGCGGAACTTGTTTTCGATGCGCCGAAGGAGGTTGCCGTGGTTGAGATTGCCGACTTGCGCGATTGCCCTGCCAGTGGCCTCTTTTACGGCGGTCGTGCGGGGCAAAAAGAAGGCATCCTGATTGACGGGGTACCGTGGATTGCCAAATACCCGCGCACCACGCGGGATTTAGCGGGGCGGCACCTGCCCTCCTACACCTCCAGCCCGGTTTCGGAATACCTGGGGTCCCATATCTACGGTCTGCTGGGCATTCCCGTTCATGAAACCATGTTGGGGTATCGCAAGGGGAAAATCGTTTGCGCCTGCAGAGACTTCACGTTTCCCAATGCCCGGTTGTTCGAGTTTCGCGAAGTGAAGAATGCCCTGTCGGATGACGATGCCGGCTTCAACTCGGCTCCCTCTGATGGCGAGAGCATTTACTTGGGTGATGTGCTTGCGGCTATCGAGACATCAGATTTGCTGCAAAGCGTGCCCGGTGTGCTTGAGCGCTTTTGGGACATGTTCGTGGTGGATGCGTTTCTGAAGAACCCCGACCGCAACAATGGCAACTGGGGCGTGCTGATGGTGGCGCCGATGACCTACGAGCTGGCGCCCGTGTACGATTTGGGCAGCTGCCTTTTCAGCAAGCGTAGTGCCAGCGTGGCGGCACGCCGGTTGCATGACAGCGAGGCGGAGAAGGAAGACGCCTTCGGCACGAATGTGTCTTGTTACCGACTTCCCGATAGCGAAGGGGGAAGTGCGGCCATTCATCCCTTCGACTACATGGCGAAAACCAGCAATCCGGATTTGCGGGCCGCTATCGCCCGCTTTGCGGCTGCGGTGGACCTCGGGGCCATCGAGCGGCTCATCGACAGCATTCCCGAGGAGGCCTACGGCATCTCCCTCATGCCCGCTCCCATGCGCGAAGAGCACAAGCGCCTTCTGCGCAAGCGCCACGAAGAAGGCATCCTGCCGCTTGTAGGGAGTAGGGCTACTCCCTACTCCCGTAAACCTCGCGAAGGGTTTTGATGAACGTTTCTATGGAGGGCCCTGTATTCTGTGCAAGATGCATCTCTTCCGCTTGTATGGCCAGAGAAGGGTCGGCCGGCGGAATAATTGCGTAATTCGGGTTGTTTTCAAGGGCCGGACGCTCGCCCGCAGGCATGAGCATGAGGCAGTTTCCCAGTTCGAGATTAGAGTAGTCGTACACAGAAGACGTGGCGATGGGTTTGACGGTGTGGGGTATGCCTCGCTGCTCCAGCAACAGCTGGATTTGATTCCAGGTGGGCGTGAACAGGGGGCCCGCAAGGTGGATGAAGTTGCCGCCAATCAAATCTTCCGCAGTGTAAGCTGTTTTCGCTGCCAGTGCGCTGGCGCTAGACACCACTAAGTAAAGAGGGGCGCGCCATATGGGATTTACGGAGAACAAGTCGGCGTCGTCCCACGTGGCAATGGAGTTCGAGAGGCCAAAGGCCAGCACGCAATCGGCCTCGTTCTGCCGCAAGAGGGCGGCCAGAGCGGTGGGCACATTGGAGATGCAGCGCACCACATGCAAAGAGATGCTCGGGGTTTGATTGCGTAGGCGCCCGATAAGCTGCAGGGTGGTGGCGTTCTCGTTTGGGCTGCCCAAAAGCCCGCATACGTTGAGCGAGGCGGCTTCTCTCATGCTGCTGGCGGCAGCTAGCGATTCTTCGTACATCCCCCCAAATTCCGAGCGCTTGGCCGAGAAGAGTGACGCCCGCTTCGGTCAGGGCAACCTCGTGACGGTCGCGCCGGAACAGCTTCACGCCGTATTCCCGCTCCATGGCGGAGATGTGCTTGCTCAGCGTAGATTGCGACATGCACAGCTTCTTAGCCGCATCGCGGAAGTTCAATCGATTGCTGAGCTCAATGAATTCCTGGAAATAACGAATATCCATAGTGCCCCCATTTCCCCTTTTCTCGCTATTTTAATACCGAAGCAGTGATGCAGTGCCGCTGGGGCGATGCGTAAAAAGCATCGTGATTCAAATATGGAATCACCTCATTAGCGAATTGGGCAGTTGTCCAATTCGCGTGCATCAACAGCTCTTCCTTGGAAATCACCTTTTCCATTCTGTCCTTATGTGGGCCGATTCCGATGCACCGTTGTGGGCAATAGGCCCGTATGCTGCCACCGTCGCCAGTGCCAGCAGGTCGTTTCGGGCCGCCAGCACTGCGCAGGGAAGAGAGAAGAAGGAGGAGCAATGAAGGGATTAACGGTTACTCGCCGCACCTTCGCAAAGATGGCTGCTGTTACCGTTGCCGCCACGGGTTTGAGCGCGGCGGTGGCAAGCACATCGTTTGCCGAGGGGCAGCAGCGCTCGGATGCGGGCGCGGGCATCACGCGGGTGCGCACCTGCTGTCGCGGTTGCGGCAAGATGGAATGCGGCGTTTGGGTGACGGTGGAAAACGGCCGCGCGGTGAAAGTGGAGGGCGATACCAGCTGCTTCACCTCCGGCGGCAACTGCTGCGCGAAATCGCAGTCATCCATCCAGGCGGCCTATCACCCCGACCGCATTCTGCATCCGCTCAAGCGCACTAACGCCAAGGATTCCGATGTGGCCGAATGGCAGCGTATCACATGGGACGAGGCCTATTCCACGATGGCCCAAAAGTACCAGGAGCTTATCGACAAGTACGGCGGCCCCTCCATCATGATGATGTCGGGCACGTCCCGTTGCTGGTGCATGGGCTCTTACGGCGTGTTCCGCATCCTCTTTGAGTCGCCGAACTCCGTTCACCCATACCAGGTGTGCAAGGGGCCCCGCCACTTCGCCACCCTTATGAATTCCGCTTACGCCTTCAGCTGGCAGGCCACTACTGACCAGCCCCGTGTGATGGTGCGCTGGGGCGGATCAACCGAAATGTCGAACTATGACGACTCGTGCCGCATGACGGTAGACGCCGCCAAAAACGCCGATGAGTTCATCACGGTAGACCCGCGCCTTACCAACCTGGGCAAGGAATCCACTATTTGGCAGAACCTGTATCCCCAGACCGATGGCGCATTGGCACTTTCCTGGATGAACGTCATCATCGAGAACGATTTGTACGATGTGCCCTTCGTGAAGAAATGGACCGATGCCCCCTTCTTGGTGGTAGAGGACATGCAGCCCAGCCCTGGCCCCTTTGGCGCAAAATTCCAGGTGGGCGTCTTCCAAACCATGACGCATTTGCTCACGGAGTCTGACTTGCGCCCCGATGGCAGCCCCTTCCGAATGATGTGCTGGGACACGATAGGCAATCGCCTCACCTATTATGATGCTCAAACTGGTCAATGGGAGGGCCAGACTTGGGAGATGAAACTGGTGGGTCGCGAGCCGCAGCAAAAAGGCATGTATCCCGGCGTTTCCCAAGGCTTCTGCCCCGAGCAATCGGGCTTTACTGCCGATGATGGCTTTGTGCAGGAAATTGACCCAGCTTTGGAAGGGTCTTATCAAGTGACCCTGGCCGATGGCACCACCCACACCGCAGTGCCGGTATGGGAGCTGTTCAAGGCGTGCTGCGCTGAGTTCTCGCCGGAAAAGGCTGCCGAGATTACGGGCATCGCTGCCGACCAAATCGAGCTAGCGGCCAAAACTTACGCTACCCGTCTTGACCCCGAGAGCGGCTATGGCAACGGCGGTATCGGTTACATGCTCGCCATCGAGCACGGTTGCAATGCCATCCAGAACTCCCGCGCGCTGGACTGCCTGGTGGGCATTACCGGCAACTGGGACATACCGGCGGGAAACCGTGGCGGCACCACTTGCTTCCTGAGCCCCCAGCAGGTGAATTTCGGCGGCAACGTTACCATGGGCGGCGGCCGTGAGAACACCAGCGGATTCGGCGAAGACGTGATTGCGAAGACGGCTGGATATCAGGACTTCCCCGTTATGCACTGGTGGCAGTACTGGGCCGATGCCAATGCCTGCTACGAGCAGATTCAAACCAGCGACCCTTATCCCATTCGCGGCGGCATTGCCCAGTCGGGCGACTTCATGAACATGGCCAATTCACTGTACAACTACGAGTCGATGCGCAGCCTGGATTTCTTCGTGGTGTCCGATTTCTGGCACACTCCTTTGGCCGACGTGGCTGACATCATCGTGCCCTGCGCCCATTGGCTGGAGGCCAACGCCACGCGTCCTTCCCAGGGTTCGTCCGGTGGCATGGGCCTGAACGTCCAGTGCGTCGAACGGCCGGGCGAAGTGAAATACGACGTGGTGTTTAACATCGAGCTGTTCAAGGCCATGGGCGTGCCCTTCTCCGCTGACTCCGAAAATCCCTGGCCCACCGAGGAGGAGTACTGCGACTGGTTTGTGCAGGCTTCCGGTATGAAGTGGACTTGGGCCGAGGTGGTAAAGCAGTTCCAGGAAAATGGCTGGTGGGACTGCAAAGAGATGACCATGAAATCGCTGGCGGGCGATCCGGACGGTTGGCTGGAGTATGGCGGCACCTGGGGCCTGTACCGCCGCTACGAACTGGGAATGCTGCGCCCCGATGGGCTGCCGGGCTTCCAGACGCCTACGGGTAAGATGGAGCTGTGGAATACCACCATGGAGACGTTCTACAGCCCGGAGTCGAGCCGCTATTACAGTGACGACGATGCCGCTCGTGATATTCTGCCCGACTGGCGCACGCCTCCGCTGTCCTTCAGCGCAGCGCCCGAGCTGGAAGGGGAGTACCCGCTCATTTGCAACACCGGCCGCCGCATTCCGGTGTACTTCCACAGCGAACACCGCCAGCTGCCCTGGTGCCGCGAGCAGTGGCCGTGCCCCCGTGTGGAAATCCATCCCGAGGATGCCGAGAAGTACGGCATCGAGCAGGGCGATTGGGTTTGGATCGAAAACGAGAATGGCAAGATTCGCCAGGTGGCCGATATTTATGCGGGAATCGAATCCGGCGTAATCAACTGCGAGCACCAATGGTGGTATCCGGAGCTGCCTCAGGCCGACCACGGCTTCCAGCTTTCAGGCGTGAATTGCCTGGTAACTCGCGAGCTGCGCGACCGCCATTGCGCTGCCACGTATTTGCGCGCCTATCCGGTGAAGATCTACAAGGCCACGCCTGAGAATTCGCCATTTGGCAACCCTGTGCCCTGCGGCAACGATGGCACCGAGATTATCCACGATGCGAGCGATCCGCGCCTGAAGGAATGGGCGAAGCTCGTGTACGGCGGGGAGGAGTAAATCATGACCCAGTACGCAATTGCCACCGACCTCAATCGTTGCGTCGGATGCCTGGGCTGCGTTGTGGCCTGCAAGGTAGTCAACGGGGTGGATGTGGGGTCCTTCTGGAACAAAGTGCTGCGCATCGGGCCCTTCGACAAGCCGGAGAAGGCCAGTTGGGAAGACGTGTCGATGTATTTTCTTCCCGTGCAGTGCCAGCACTGCGAAAACCCTGCCTGTGTGAGCGTGTGCCCTACCGAGGCCTCCCGCAAGCTGGATGACGGTACGGTGCAGATTGACAAGGAGAAATGCATCGGTTGCCAGTTCTGCGCCATGGCCTGCCCTTACAACGTGCGCTACCTGAACGAAGAAGAGCGAGTAGTGGAGAAGTGCACCCTGTGCGAGCAGAAGATAGCCCAAGGGGAGTTGCCCCAGTGCGTGGCCCAGTGTGGCGCCCGCGCCCGTTTCTTCGGCGACTTAGAGCAAGGGTTGGATAGCTTTGCCGGTGCCGGCCGCGTGGGGCATGGGGGCGATGTGGGTTACGATGCGGTGCTCACCACCTTCACCACCCTTGGCGAACTGTGCGAGGATTATTCCGATGCCGACGTTCACCATTTGCCTAATGCAGGTAACGATCCCAGCTTCGTATACATTTTGCGCAACGCCGAATGGAAGGGCGAAAAGTAGCAAAATCGGTGGGATGGCCGCTTCCCCCAATCCCCCTTGCAATCATAGGCGGCCATCCGGTTTAGTTAAAGGCCCCGCGGCATGGTGCTGCGGGGCCTTTGGTTGTGGCGGTTGGGAAGGGCCGTTACTTTTGGCGCAGGGCGCGGGCGGCTTCTTCCCGTTGGCGGCAGAGGTCGGCCCATTTCGGCATTTTCTCCAGCGCGCCAGCTAGCTCGGACAGCGCCTCGGGGATGTCGATGCCCTGGGGGCACAGGCGGCTGCAGCGGCGGCAATCGATACAATCGGCGGCCCGGTGCTCCTCTTCCACGGCGTCCATCTGCATCGACACGGTGAAGCTGCTGGCGAATTGCAGGTCGTTGTAGGTGGCCAGCATCATGGGGATGTCTATTTGCTTCGGGCACGTGTCCACGCAGTAGCGGCACGCCGTGCAGGGCACGCCGCCTTTCAGGGTTTCCGCCACTTCCAGCAGCGCGGCGGCTTCGACGGCGGCCAGCGGTTGGCGTTCGGCGAAGATGCGGCAGTTGTCCTGCACCTGCTCCAGGTTGCTCATGCCGCTCAGCACCACCTTCACGTTGCCGAGCCCTTGCAGCCATCGGAACGACCACTCCACCGCGCTGCGCCCGGCCGCGGCCGTTTCCAACGCATCCATCTGCGCCGGTTCCAGTTGGGCAAGCCGGCCCCCGCGCAGTGGCTCCATCACCACCACCGGCACCCCGGCGTTTTCCAGCATCGCGCACTTTTCCTCGGCCCGCTGCAAGGTCCAGTCCAGATAGTTCAGCTGAATCTGGCAGAACTCAAAGATGTTCTCGCCGGCGAACAGCGCGGCCACTTCAGGGGCCTTCTCCTTCAGCGCGGCGTACTTGCGGGCGCCGTAATCCAGGAACGCAGCCAGGTTGTCGGGGCGCCCGTGGCTGGAAAAGCCCAGATGGGAGATGCGCCCCAGCCGCTTTTGCTCCGCAAAGTAGTCGGCGATGCCCCATTTCTCATCGGTGTACACGTCAATGGAGTTCTCGTACACGTTGTGCAGCAGGTAGAAATCGAAGTGGCCCACCCCGCACTTGGCCAGTTGCTCCTCGAAGATCTGTGCCGGGTTGTAGCTGTCGGCAATCTGGTGGCCAGGATACTTGTCCGCCAGGTAGTAGCTGTCGCGCGGATAGCGGGCTAGGCTTTTGCCCAGCGCCACTTCCGAGAGGCCGTCGTGGTAGGGGTAGGCGGTGTCGAAGTAGTTCACACCGCTGGCAATGGCGGTGTCCACCATGGCGTCCAGCGCTGGCTGGTCGATGGCCGCCTGGTCGCTGTCCACCACCGGCAGTCGCATGGCGCCAAAGCCCAGCAGGCCAACGGCGCTTCCCAGGAATTCGTCGTAAATCATGTGCTTCCCCTTTGCCTCTCGCGCAGTTGTGCGTTCGGGCAATATGGTAGCCCATGGGCCGCTTTTGGGGAACTGACGGGAGGTTCGCGGGCGTGAACCCAGGGCTTTGCACTCGCGTGGGTGACGGGGCGCTGCGCCCTACAGCAGGCTGGTGCCCACGCACCCGGCCATGGCAATGCAGAAAGCCACCACGATTACGGTTCCCAACATAAATCCCAGCATGGCGCTCTCCTTTCTTCGGTAACCTGTTAAGGGCAGTATGGCAGCCCTACCTTACTGGTGCGCTGCATGGGAATTACAATGCCGTAAGTTACGGCCGCGGCATCTGCCGGGCGTTCCGCGCGGCTATTTGTTTGGGAAGGAATGAGCGATGGCAAAGATCGTGGTAACTGATAGCGACTTTGGAGATTCCCAGTTCGAGCGCGAGATGGTGGAGGCGGCGGGCATCCAATTCGCCGCGTTCAACGGCGAAGAGGCCCGCAGTCCGCAGCAGATCATCGCCCATCTGAAGGGGGCCGACGGCGCCATAACTTCCTACGGCAGCTACACCGCCGAGGTGTTTCAGGCGCTGCCGGGGCTGAAGGTGGTCAGCAAAACCGGCACGGGGGTGGACAACATCGACGTGGCGGCCGCCACCGCCAACGGCACGGTGGTGTGCAACGTGCCCGGGTATGGCACCGAGGTGGTGTCCGACCACGCCATCGCGCTTGCGCTGTGCGTGCTGCGCCGCATCAACGAGATTGACGCCGACATGCGCGCCGGCATCTGGGATTTCCGCAGGCACCGGCCGTTGGGCCAGGTGAGCGGCCGTTCGTTTGGCGTGGTGGGCTACGGCCACATCGGCCAGGCGGTGGCGCGCAAGGCGAAGGGGCTGGGATTCAACGTGGTGGTGTGGGACCGCAAGGGGCAGCCCGGCACCACTACGCCGGAGGGCTTTCCCTACATGGCGCTTGACGCCCTCATCGCCCAGGCGGATGTGGTCAGCTTCCATACGGCACTGGTGCCGGAAACTCACCATCTGCTGAACGCCCAGCGCATCGCCACCATGAAGCCGGATGCCGTTGTGATCAACACCTCGCGCGGGGCGGTGGTGGACACCGATGCCCTGGCCCAGGCGCTGCGACAGGGGAGGCTGTGGGGCGCTGGCCTGGACGTATTCGAGGAGGAGCCGGTGTCGCCGGATGCCGCCATTTGCCACGCGCCGCATACGGTGCTCACATCTCATGCCGCTTACTGGAGCGAGGAGTCGGCGGTGGAGCTGCGGCGCCGCTGCACCCAAAACGCCATCGACGTAGTGCTGGGCCGCCGCCCCGAGAGCTGCGTGAATTAAGGGCTGCAGCTGCGGTGCCCCACCCGGTTACAGATCCCGCTCTCTAGCCGGGCAGCCGGGGCCGGTTCGGGCGAGGGCCGTGCTTGGGAATCGCAGCTGCTTCGGCTTATTCCACCGGGAGGTTCTTCGCCGTCCAGTCGTTCATGCTGCCGGAGTACAGCTCCACTCCTGTGAAGCCTTTGTCCGCCAGGGTGTCGGCTGCCAGGCCGGCGTGCAGCCCGGTTTGGCAGTACAGCACCACATCGTCGTCGGGGGCAACCCCGGCCGCTTCCACAGCGGCCACAATTTCATCGTCGGGCACCATCGACCCGTTTTTGGGCACCACCAGCGGCACGCTTATGGCGCCGGGGATGTGGCCTTCCTCGTACATAAAGGCGGGCCGTACGTCCACCAGGGGCACTTGCTGCGCCTGGGCCTCCTCCACGCGCGCGCTGTCTATAACGGTAACGGTCTGGTTGCTTGCCATGAGGGCTCCTTTCGCTTCGTCCCCATCGGCGCAACGTGGCGCGACCGCTGGGGCATCGGGGCATGCTGATGCATGGTTTTACCGCACCGCCCGCTCCGCGCATCCTCAATCTTTTGCGCCGTAAGGGTGAAGCCCCCATACCGTTACGCGTCGTTCATGCGCGTTTTGCCACATCCTCGTTTTTTTGACGCCTGCTGTCACGGAAATGAGGATATGGCAAAAAACCGAGCGGAAAATTGCCACATCCTCTCGTTTTGTGCGAAATCTGCAGCGAAAACGAGGATGTGGCAAAAACAGGGACCCGAAATTGCCATATCCACGAAAATGTGACACGGGCCGTCAAAAAAACGAGGATGTGGCAATTTCGCGGCCCGATGGCCGGTGCGTGGTGCTTGGAGGCTGGGGCGCGGCGGCGGGGAGTGGGGGAACGTGTGGCGGAGCGCGGTGCCGGGGCGATACGGTGCCGCCCGGCGGGCGAAGTGCGCTGGCTGATGGCGGCGCGTGCTGGTGCGCTACAGGGGCAGTTCGAACATGTCTAGTTGCACGGTGCCGAGGTCGTCGTAGAAGACGGGGAAGGTGCCTACGTTGGTGAAGCCCAGTTTCTCATAGAGGCCGTGGGAGCGCACGTTGTCCACGAAGGTGTCCAGCCGCAACGCCTTCAGGCCTTCGGCGCGGCTGGTGGCGATGGCCGCCTCCATCAGCTCCCGAGCGAAGCCGTTGCCGTGATAGGCGGGCAGCGTGGCCACCGCGTGCACGATGCCCGCTTCGCCATCGGTCACTGTCACGCGCCAAGGCACTTGCTGGTAGCCGTCGGCTGGCGTGCGGTCCACCACCAGGGCGCTGGCGATGTTTCCGTCTTCGGCAATGCCCAGGTACAGGTAGCCGTGCTCTACCGATTCCCGCAGGAAGGCGTGGGAAGGATGCACATCGTGCTTCCACAGCACGTCGAAGTCGGTGCCGGCCATCTCGTCGATCATGCGGGCGTAGAAGTCGATGACGGCATCGGTATTGGCGGTGGTTGCCTTGCGGACGGTGAGGTTGGCCATGGTCTCTCCTTCGTTTTCGTGAGGGCTTCCCCTTATGAGCTGGCGAAGTGGCGCTTCGGTTGCCGGCGGCCATGGGGACAGCGGCTCTTCTTGCGTGGTTGGCGAAGTGGTGGGCTGGATGCCCCCGGCATGCCCGCCAGTGACCGCGCGGGCCGATGCTTGCCCGCGCCGCGCCGACCGCTCGATGCGAGGCGCGCCGGTGGGCCACATCGCATCGCTCGCGGCGGCCGCTTCCGCCGCGCGGAACAAGGGGCGCTCGTGCGGTTTTTCGGTTGACCGTCGCGTACCGCCGCCGGTTTCTCTCTTTCCCCTATGATAGTGCAACAAGGTTCGGTTTGCGCCGCTGGGGCCGCCCATCCGCCCCCAGCGCCGTCCCGTGGTTTTTAATGGAGCGAACCAAAGAAAGGACGCCGCATGACCATAACCAAGGAAGACCTGCTGTCCATCAGCCCCGACGAACTGACGCCGGCCGCCACCGAGGCCAAGGTGGAGAAGGTGGCGGAAACGAAAGCCGCCATGCCTGCGGCCCGCTGCTTCGTGTCGGCCATGCTGGCGGGTGCCTTCATTGGTTTCGGCGCCATGTACTTCTGTACGTTTTTGGGCGATCCCACCCTGCCCTTTGGCGTGCAGCGCACTGTGGGAGGGTTGTGCTTTTGCCTAGGGCTGGTGCTGGTGCTGTGTTGCGGCGCCGAACTGTTCACCGGCAATATTCTCATGCTGTGCGCGAGGGCCTCGAAGAAAATCAGCGGCGCGGCCCTGGCCCGCAGCTGGGCGCTGGTGTGGCTGGGCAATCTGGCCGGCAGCCTGGTGGCGGTGACGCTGGTGTTTTTTGCGAACGTGCAAGGAATGAATGGCGGCGAAGTGGGGGAGGCCTTTGTGTCGGTGGCAGCCGGCAAGGTGGCGCTGGATCCGTTGACGCTTTTTGTGAAGGCCGTCATGTGCAACATTCTGGTATGCCTGGCGGTGTGGATTGGCCTTTCGGCGAAGACGGTGGCCGACAAGGTGCTGGGCATTCTGCTTCCCATCTCGGCTTTTGTGGCCTGCGGCTTCGAGCACTGCGTGGCCAACATGTTCTTCCTGCCCATGGGGTTTGCCCTGAACGGCGCCGGGTTCGGTGCGGCGGGGGCCATCACGGTGGGCGGCATGGTGTATAACATCGCACTGGCCACGGTGGGCAATATCGTCGGCGGCGCCATTGTGGGAGCTGCCTATTGGTTCGTCTACCGCCGCAAGTAGCTTCGGAAGGTGACAAGGGGACGTACACTTTTGTCACCTCTCTCTGCCTGCGAGGCAACCCCGCTGGCTTCTTAGGCAGAGATAGAATCTCTGCCTAAGAAAGTGGGCGAGCCGCATGACGTTAACCCCGTCCCCTGTCGGCCCATGAAAAAAGAAGCAGAGATTTCTCTGCTTCTTTTTTCATGGGCCGTTGGGACTGATTTAGCGGCGGTGGGTGGCGAGCTGCCGTTGCTGGCGCAGGCGGCAACGGCTCACCAGCGCCACTGCTGCGGCCACGGCCATGGCGCCTATAACCGTGGGCAGCATCGGGCTGTCGCCAGTGCGGGGCAGTAGCTTGCCGGTATTGGTTGGATCGTCGCCCTCTGATCCGTCGCCACCCTGCGGATCGTCATCGGGGTCGTCGCCGTTGGGGTTGTCGGGCGGTGTCACCGGGTTGCGAGTGTTCACGAAATTCGCTTCGTACAGGTCTTCGCCAGTCACCTCTGCACTTTGCTCGATCGCCGGCAGCACGGTGTAGCCGTCTTTGTTGCCATCGATTTCCGTCACCCGGTAGGTGGTGCCCTCGGGTACGCCCAGAATGGTAACCGCCTCGTTGTGGTGCAGCGGCAGCACCTGACCGCTTTTCACCCTGCCGGTACGGTCGGTGCCATAGAAGCTGAAACTGTCTTCGAGCGCGTTGCCATCGGGGCCGAAGAACTCCAACCGGAAGTGGAACAAATGGCGGTAATCGTTGGTGGTGAGGTTGTCGCCTTCCACTGTCTTGCTCACTTGCAGCTTGCCCGCCTTGGGGACGTTGGTGTCAGTGTCGGTAACCACCACGGTGTTGATCAGGCTGAACAGGCTGGTAATGTCCATGTCCAGCAAGTCGTCGGCGTTGCTGTCAGAATGCTCGGGGTCGGATGGGTCGTCGTGGGCATGCAGGTTCTGCTGCACACGGGTGCGGATAAAGCCTTCGTCGGTGACGAAGAAGGGCTCGTACAGCTTGCCGCCGTCGGCATCGGACAGGCCGTAGTCGATGGTGGCGTTCTGGCCGTAGTGCAGATTCATGAAGCGGGGCACTTCAAGACCATCGGTTTCGGCCAGCAGGTCATCTTGCCATCCGGCCATGGTGAAGCTGTCAGACGCCTGCTTCTGGGCGAAGGCGGTGATGTCGCGCAGGGTGATGTTCACATCGCCATCGGCGGCGAATTTCACCATTGTCTGGGTGAGTTTGCCCACGCCGGCCATTACGCTTACGCCGTCATTGGCAACTCCGGCGTCAGCGTAGATGGAGTAAATCCCCACTTTCACAGGGATGATGGTTTCGTTTATAGTGAAACCATCCGGCGCCGAGAGCTCTTTCAAGTAGTAAGTGGCAACGGTGCCGTCGGCGCTGCCGGCTGGCCAGCTCATGTTGGCGTAGCCGTTGCCAAAGCCCTCACTGTGAAGGGTGTGGCTTTCTTCTGGCTCGAAAATAAGCATGCCTTCTTGCCCCTCAACCAGAGAGGTGACGCCCTTGGCGATGGGGGCGGTGCCGACTTTAGCAGCTTCCTCGCTTGCGAACAGGCCAAACTGCACGCCGTTCACGCGATTGCCGTTCTGGTCCACTTTCACCACGCGCAATTGCCGCTGCTCGTTGGGAATGTAGAGCACCGAACGGAAGTTGCGAATGAATTGGCGCGAGTCGAGGGGAGTGTAGCCCTGCTGGTCGTAGGTGGAGCTGGCGGTGCCGGGGTTTATGGTGTCGATCAGCTCTTGAAATTCGGGAGCGCTGGTGGAGTTGGCGTGGTTCAAGATGTTGTAGGCCATCTCGCCCAGCGCACGGTATTTCTCATCAGCGGACATGGAAGCAATTACCGCCTCTGTTTCCCCCAGGGTCTTCGCTAGCGCTTCGGGGGTGATGATGGCATAGAACATGCGCATGTCGCCCTCGGGGTTGGTGTTCAGATAACGGTCGGCGCGGCCGGGCAGGTTCTCCAGTGTGGCGGTGAGGCGTTTCGATTCGTTGTCCCAGTTCAGGTGCCATGCTTGACCGTCACTGGCGTAGGCGGTTGCGGCTTGCATGAGGGCAGCCTTCAACGTAACCTTGCGGGCGGCCAGTCGGTACTGGGCCGGGTCGTCTAGGTTGACGTCCTCTGGGTACTCCACTGTTTGGAAGCCGGTGAGGTTGTCGCCGTACAGAGGCAGCCATAGCTTGTTGCCCGTTTGCTTTTTCAGCATGGGTACGGTAACTACCAGGCCGTTCTTCTGCGTCTCTTCGGAAACGGGCGGGGTGCCGGGGATGTGCTCCACCAAGCCGCCGTCTTCGCCGACTTGCCCGTAGAAGGTGGATCCGGTGATGCCGTTAACGTAGCTGTTGAAACTGGCGTAGGCGCCAGTTTGGTAGCGGTTGTTCACTATGAGAATGGTGCGTTCGGGATCGAAGCGCACCAGCATATCAGTGGGCAGAGGCTTGTATCCGTCCGGTGCTTTCTTTTCCCGCAGGATGTACAGCAGCCCCTCCTGGGTGTCGGCGTTGTAGCGATCGGCAAAATTGAAGGGCTCCAGCTTGTCGCCGCGAGAGGTTACGTTGTCCACGAACTTCGCCTCGCCGTTTGCGTCGGTGGTGACGGTGGCTTCCAGCTTTTTAGGGGTCACGTCGGCAAGTTCAACCGTGCTGGCGTTCTGGGCGTTGATTCCGGCGGGGGTTTCCACCGAGTACAGCTCAAACTCGGCTCCTTCCAGCGGTTTTCCGTCTTGGTCTACTTTCTTAATCTGCTGGTACAGTGCCTGCTGCAGGTTGAAGCGAACAGCGATGGACGAGTCGTAGTTGCCACGCTCAAGGTAGAACATCTTCAAGGTGTGAGAGGTGCTGGAGGCGAAGGCGTTGCCGTTCCACTGGGTGCCGTCAGCCTTGCCAGCGCGGGTGAACATGTCTTTGATGGTGGTCTTGATTACGGGCTCGGTGATGTAGTTGCCGTCGGCATCGTAAATCTTGCCATTGGAGTTGAAGGCAGTGCCCAGATTCACATCGCCAGTGGAAAAGTCGATGGTTCCATACAGCTCCGAATGGATGCCGCCCAAATCCAGCACCAGCACGTCGTCGATGAACACCCACACGTCGTCATCGCCAACGAATTCGAAGGTCATGGGCTTGCCGCCTACCAGGCCTTTTACCGGCTGGCGGAAATTGGTTTCCATGGTCATGCCCAAGTGATGGTCGGCGAAGGGCGTGCTGGCGGCGGTTTCTTCATAGCTGTTGCTGGCGTTAAGCAGGTTGACCAGCTTGCCGTCTTTTTCGCTGAAAACATCGGCAGCTTTGTTGAAAGGGAAGAAGTTGCCGACGCTGTCGGTGCCGTCGGTACGCAGGCCGGCGGGAGCGTCGTAAAGCACGAAATGGCCACTGCTGGCTTCGCCGTCGATGGTGGTGGGCGCATTTACGAATTCTGCGAAGTTGTCGCGCATGTTGTAGTAGTAATAGCCTTCGTCGTCCACCTGGAACAGGCCGGTGACGTTGCTGTAGGACTTCTTGCCGCCGTGGGGTACGGCGGGGTCGAACAAGTATTTCAGCGACAGTTGTTCGGGGGTAAGGGTATAGGTGCCGTCTTCGCCGTTGTCGCTGGAATCAAGCCCCGGTTTCACCACGCGCGCCTGTACCGCCTTGCTGACGTTGGTGGCTTTGACGGGATTGAATCTGGGGTTTTCGAATGTTCCCTGTCCACTGGCCTGGAAATCGGGACCCGCATTCCAGTAAATCATTTCTTTGTAGGGGATTCCGCCGGACGTTAGCGTACGCCATGCCGTGGAGTACAGGGGCGGATTGGAGTTGTAACCGCCCAGCTCAGCGCCGTTGGGGCCCACGGAGGTTTCGTCGTCGTTGATGCTGGGATAGCCGTCGGTGAGCAGCGGCGCCACAATGTTCTGCATGCCGGGACGTTCGAGGGCAATGTCGCCATAAGACGCCACAATACCTTGGTTCCAGTAACCCAGGTGGCGCATGCCGTCGCCGAAAGTGAGCAAGTGTCCGTAATTGATGCCGGTGGAGTTGTTTAGCCAGGTTTGATAGTTAACGGCGGGTGTGGCATTGCCAGTGGCGCTGATGGTGTCACTACCGTTGAGGTCGGGGCGCCAGCTGCTATCGCGGAAAACGCCGGTGCTGTAGTTGAACAGGTTGACCACGGTGTTTTCGGGGTTTACACCCTCCACCACGTGCTTGGCAAGCGCTGCATCGGAGATGCTTGGGGCAGAAGTGCGGGCACTTGGGCTTTCGTCCTCGTCGCTCAAGTCGGTGACGGTGGGGATGTCGAGAATGGTCTCGTCTTCGTCAGGGACCTCATTCGCTTTGGCTTCTTCGGCTCCGATGGCTTCGCCCTCATCTTGCGGTTGACTTTGCTCCCCGGAATCGGAATTTAACGAATGGGGGGGGTCTGCGCAAATTCGTTGCCGGTGGTTTCGTCGGCTTCGTTCATAAGCACGTCGCTGATGGGGGTTTCAAATTCGTCGGCTCCTGGTTCCGCGAACGCCGGCAGCCCGGCGGCGCCGAACAACGATAGCGCCAATGTGAGAGAAACCACCACCGCCAAAGCTTGGGTAGTGCGGTGTTTCTTGTGCTTCCAGTTCCGTGAAATGATGTGCGTTTCGGACATGCGTGCTCCTCTGAGTAGTGCAGCCGCCCTCTGTCTATAGCCCCCAGACTAGGGCGGGAGAATCTTAGGGCAGATGCTAGCGCAAACGCATGCTGAGAAAAATCCCTTTTTTTGGTAAAAGTTCAGATAAAAGCCGTTTTTGTCCGTAAAATTCGGGGGGGGGGGGCTTCTCAGAAGCCATAAAACGATACTTTCTAGCTTGGAGTTTTAACGGGGTTTGCCATCGGCTGCAATTCGGATGTTGGTCGCGAGCCCGGTGCCGGTTGCGGCGCTGGCTTGCTTTGCGCCCCTGCAGTCTATAATGGTTGCCATGTACGCATCCGAAGACAATCCGCAATCCGATTTTGCCACATCGAAGCCGGCCTCGAAAGAGCGCTACAATTTCGGGGTGGTGAGCACCGCCACCCGCAAGTCGATGCAGTCCAACAAACGGCGTGACACCAAGCCGGAAGTGAAGCTGCGCCAGCTGCTGCGGCGCATGGGCTACACCGGTTACCGCACCGATTGGGCAAAGGCGCCAGGCCGCCCGGATGTGGCGTTTCCCGGCCGCAAGCTGGCCATTTTCGTGATGGGTTGCTTCTGGCACCGCTGCCCTCAGTGCCACATGGCTGTGCCGAAGAAGAACGTGGACTACTGGGAGGCGAAGTTCGCCCGCAACATTGAACGGGACCAGCAGAACCTGCGGGATTTGGAGGCTATGGGCTGGAAGGTGCTGGTGCTGTGGGAGCATCAGCTGAAGCCTAAGCAGTTGCCCGAAACGGAGCGCATCGTGTGGCGCTTCGTCCGCCGTCCTCACGATCCGCTCGACCCGCCCGACCGGTAGACCGCCCGGTCGCCCTTGAGGGCGAGGGCGGCGCTGTGGTTGCCCGTGGTTACCGATACGCTTTCCTTGAAACCGATTCGTTGGCGGGGCGCCGCCGCTTTTGCGTTACACTTACCCAGTGCAGAACTCGGCGAAGTGTCCACAATGCGCTCGCATCTAAGCTGCTTTGAGACGGCCATTTCGGATGGCAGATTTGAACAACTTGGTTGAGAGGAATTAAAGCATGGGCTCGTCGCTACGGATGCTGCTTGTAGTTTTATACGGCTGCGCGTTCATTGCCGGTTTCAACGAAAATCTTATGAACATGGCTCTGGTTTCCATTATGGGGCAATTTGCCATCGATGCCGTGATGGCCCAATGGCTGGTAACGGGCTACATGATTGTGGTGACGGTGGTGGTGGCCTGCATGGCCTACCTGTACCGGCGCTTTTCACTGCGAGCGCTGTTTTTCGCGGCGGCGGCTTTGAACATTGCGGGCTCTCTGGGGGGCATGGCCTCCGGCGGTTTTGTGTCGCTGCTGCTGTTTCGCATTGTGCAGGCGCTGGGGGCGGGGGTGTTCATTCCCCTCATGATGAACGTGGTGGTGCAGCGGGTGCCCCGGCAGAACCTGGGCGCCTGTTTGGCGCTGGGCTCTTCCATGATCACCATCGGGCCGGCAACCGCCCCCATTGTGACCGGTTTTCTGGTGTCGCAGTTCGGCTGGGCCAGCGTGTTCTGCGTGCCGCTGGACTTCGGCGTGCTGTTTGCGATTCTGGGCTGGTTTGTGGTGCGCGACGAGCGCCAGCCGGTGCGGGGCCGTTTCGACGGGCTGTCGGCGCTTTTGATGGCCGGCGGCGTAACGCTGTTGTCGGTGGGGCTGGCGGCGGTGTCGTCGCAGCCCGTGGTCGGGTTGGGGGAAATGGCGCTGGCGGTGCTGCTGCTGGCGGCGTTTGCCCTGCGGCAGCAGCGGTGCAGCCACCCGCTGGTTTCCCTGAAGCCGCTGCGCTTGCGGGCGTTTTGGCCGGCGGCGGTGCTGGTGATGGTAACCATGATGACCTACTTCTCGCTTTCGGTGGTGACGCCTTTGTACTTCGAACAAGCGGCGGGCATGAGCGCTTCCATGGCGGGGCTGATGCTGCTGTTGCCGGTGTGCGCCCACGCGGGGGCCGCCGTGGTGTCGGGCCGTCAGCTGGACCGGCGGGGCGAGTGGCCGCTGATGCCGCTAGGCATGGCTATCGCGCTGACGGGGCTGCTGATGATGGTGGCCGGCGCGCTGCTGCCCGTCATGCCGCTGGTAGTGGGAGGCGTTTTCCTGGGATATTTGGGCACCGGCATGCTGCTCTCCCCGTCGCAGACGGCGGGGCTGCGGCGCCTTTCGCCGCAGCTGCACTCCCACGGGGTGTCGCTGATGGGCATGGCGTTGCAACTGGCCGCTTGCCTGGGGCCCGCTTTGTATGTGGGGGTGATGAGCTCGGTTACGGAGGCGGCCCAGCAGGCCGGCGCGCCATTGGCCTGGGCGGCCTCGCAGGGCTTCGGCGCCGCCATGGCGGTGGCGGCGGTGATTTGCGCCGGTGGCCTGGCCGCAGCTGCAGCCTACGCCGCCTTCATGCGCAAGCGCCCCTACGGAGGGCCTGAGGACGAGGCGGCCGCAGGGGAGTAGGGGCCGCCATCTGGACCAACGCCGGTTGGGCCGAATCCAGCTGCGGGCCCTTTCCTGCTGCGCCCGCGCCATCCGCGGTACGTGCAAATCCCCGGCTTCTGTCGCGATTCCTGCAACAGAAAGGGCTCTGCGCGTCCATCGCCCAGAGCCCCAATTTTGCAATGCGCCGTTCGCGCGCCTTCTCAAAGAGGAGGCTGTCCGATGGGTCTATTTCTTCGCATCCCCGTACCAGGTGCGGCCTCGCAAGATATAGCGAAATGCCGGATTGTTACCCACATTGGGAAGCTCGTGGACATCTGCCTCTGTCCAAGGCTTGCTCGTCTCCCCAATGAGCAGGAACTCGGTGTCTTCGGAGCCCCACTTAGGTCCGCGGAACGATTCGATACCCTGATCAAGATCGCCAAAGAAACGGGCACGGCCCTGGCACTGGCGCACGCATTCGGGCAAGTCCCCTTGGGTGGTTTTCTGCTCGCAGAGGGTGCATTTTTCCACTACCCGTTCCTCTTCGTTCAGGTAGCGAACCCCATAGGGACAGGCCATGGCGCAGAACTGGCAGCCGATGCACTTCTCCTTGTCCACCTGCACCGTGCCGTCGGCCAACTTGTGGCTGGCCTCGGTGGGGCACACCTCTACGCAGGCGGGGTTCTCACAATGCTGGCATCCAACGGGAATGGAATAAAACTCCACATCGGGAAATTGGCCAGAGCCGCCGGGGGTGGGCATGGGGCCGATGCGAAGCACCTTGGTCCAGTAATTCGCCAATGGAACGTTGTTGGCCATCTTGCACGAGATGCTGCAGTTTTGGCACTGCACGCAACGGTTCAGGTCGGTGACAATTGCGTATTGGGTCATCTTAAGCCTCCTCGTAGTTGGGCAGCCAGCGCTTGAGCCGCTCGTCGTCGGGGGTGGAAATGATGGGGGTTCCATCTTCGGTGGCGCGGGGCACCGGATCGCCGTAAGGTGAGTTCTCCGGCGTTGCCTTGTACACCTTCACCAGATAGGCGCGAAGATTCGTGGAGCCGATGATGGGGTCTTGCACGTACTCGTCCACCATCACGTTGGCGTTGGACAAATCGAACCCGTGGGTGGGGGCGGGAAGTTCCGGATACCACCAGCCGTGATCGGCTTCAATGGTGCCCGGCTTGATGCCGTAGAATAGGTCGGCAACTTCCCGAATCTTGCCCTTGGGGCTTTCAATCCAGCACCAATCGCCTTGCTCGATGCCAAGCTCTTTGGCGGTTTCGGGGTTGATCTGGAAACAGGGGACGGGGCTTTGCTCGCGCAGCATCGGCACCTGTCGCCCTTCGGAGTGGAAGAACAAGGGGTTGCGACGGCCCGAGGTGAAGATGATGGGGTATTCCTGGTACGAGTCGGGGGTAGAGTAGGGGCTGTACTGGGGTTCGCGGGCAATCGGCCATTCTTCGCCGGGATGGTAGGTTTCCAGGACGGTAGAGAAAAGCTCGAATTTGGTCGTGGGGGTGCCGAACCCGGGAAGTCCGTCGGTGCGGATGTAGCCATTGATGTAGCGCCTGTAGTAACCGATGGGGCTCACTTCCCGTAGGTTCCACTGGCCGTGCTCTTGGTATTGTTGCACCGCGTCATCCCAGCTGCTGAACTCCAGCCGGCTGCCATTGTGCCCGGGCAGGTTCATGCCCATTACAACGGGGAGCACTTCCAGTTCGTGCATCTGCTGTGCGGTGGGGTACTCGCTGTCCAGCCATTCTTCGGGCCAGAAGGGGGGAGCGAACTCCTTCTTCGTGGGCCACCATCCCAGATTCAGGGCCTCGGCCACGCGGACGCACGTTGTGGCGTCCCATTCGGCTTCAGCGAGGGGCTCCACGCACGGCACCATGATGCCGTAGCCCTTCTCTGCTCCTTGGGAAGAGCGCACGCACCCGATTTCCAGGAAGTGCGCTGCCGGGGTGATGATATCTGCGAGCTCGATTGTGGGGCTGAACCACAGTTCGCTGCCCCAGTAGAAATCCAACGTCTTGTAAGCCTCCCAATTCTTGGTGGCATTGGCAGCATGGAAGTGAGAGCCGGTGTCGGAGATCATGCAGCGAATGGGGTAGGGGTTGCCGGTCAGGATCATGTCGGTGGCCGAAGTGGTGTCGTGGAAATTCGCCGCGCCTTGGCACTTGGTGGCCCAGGGCAGCAGGGGGAATTTCTCCACGCCGGCAATCTTTTCCAGCTCGTTCAGGGGCAGGCTGGGCTGTCCGAAGGGCACGCAGTACATGAAATAGTTGTGATAGTTGCCGTCTTGACCGTGGCCGCCGCAGTTGCCGCCCACGTTGTCGACGTTGCCCATGAGGGCGGACAGAGCCAGGATTGAGCGGGTGGTTTGTATGGAGTTGGCGGCGTGTTCGGTGGGCAGGTTGTAGGAGATGCCGCCCAAGTTCGGCTCAGCGCAGTAGATGTCCACCGCCTGCCGCAGCTGATCTTCGGGAATGTCGCAGGTGGCGGCAACGGTTGCGGGGTCGTACTGTGACAGGTGGTCGCAATACTTCTGCCAAACCGGAATGGCTGTAACCGCGGTGCCGTCTTTGAGCGTTACGGTGAATTCTCCTTCAAGGGCCGGGTCTATCTGGAGCGGCAGGCCGGGGTCGATGACAAGGGTGCCGGTGTTATCCAGGCCTGCCGGCTGGAACTCCGTTGGGGCCAGGTATTCGGTCTCGCCCTCCCAAAGCGCAGTTTCGCTGTCGAAATAGATGGGCTTTCCTGCGGTGTTGTCCCACACCATAAAGCGCTTGGGGCTGCCGCCCTCTACCAGGTCGGCCTCGGTAAGGAGCTGCGTGCGCAGGTTCAGCGGATAGAATCCCACGCCGGTTTCATAGGGACAGTACTCCCAGGTGAATTCCGCCGGAGCCTTGTCTGCGACATAGAGGAAAGGCGCGTTGGTCCACTTTTTCACGAACAGCTGGTCATAGGTTTTCTTTTCGTTCACCAGCAGATTGATCATGCCCAAGGCGAGGAAGTCGTCGGTGCCGGGGCGCAGGTGCAACTGCAAGTCGGTCTCTTTGCCCAGGTTCTGAGTACGCGGCCCAACACAGATGGAGCGCTCGGCGAAATTATATGCGTCAACTGTTACGCGGCAGGCGTTGTCGTAGTTGGAAACTTCCTGGTCGGATCCCCACTGGAAAAATACTTTGGGATGGTCGGAGAGGTTAATCCAATGAACACCCATGTAGGCGGTGATGGCTCCGGAGAACTCGCGGGGACCTTTGCAGATCTGCCCGGCAGTGTTGCCGATGTTGGAGGTTTGCAGGCCCTGCGATAGCCCTTCGATGCCGTAGGTGGTGATGCGGCTGGTGCCGTGAAGAATTTTCACCGTGTGGTTGCCGTATTTGTCGCGGCACTCCTGCACACCCTTCGCGATGGAGCTTATGGCCTCGTCCCAGCTGATGCGCACCCAGCCGGGGTCTTCGCCTTTGGGGTTGGTGCGGCGCATCGGGTACTTCACGCGGTCGGGGTGGTAAAGCTGCTGCATGGCGGTGCGGCCCTTTACGCACAGATTACCGCGGCTGGTGCAGGCGCTCTCGTCTCCAGAAATGCTTACCACGCGGCCGTTTTGGACAGTCACCCAGTTAGGACACTCCATTTTTCCGCAGGCACGGCAGAAGCTGCGAATCACCTTGGTTTCCCCTTTTGGCGAAGTGCCCGCTGCCGCTTCCCCAAACGCAGCTGATGCGGTGCCTCCCGCAACGGCCATCGCCGCACCCGTTGCGGCGGAAAGCTTAAGGAAGCTTCGACGGGCAAGATTGAGTCTTGTCATTTCTCCTCCTCTCGGTTTGGCCCCGAGGGCCAAGGCGGTTTTTGCCTTCTGGCAAATTGCCGTCCGCCTCGATTCGGAAAATACGCGGACCATTTGTCATAGGGAAACGAAATGAGGCAATGATGCGATGATATTCTGCTATCTTTCCATCATGAAACGGAATAACTCCTGTTCAGAACAAGGTCTCATTGCGGAAGGCTGTTTGATCCATGGTTAGAAAAAGGGCGAATCCGCGATACAATTAAACGGGGGACAATAGGGGCAATTGCAGGGGGTGCGCATGAGAATAGAGCATCTGAGGGAGTTTCTTGAACTGGCCTACTGCCTGAACTTTACGCGGGCCGCTAAGAAATTGCAGATGACGCAGTCGGGCTTGAGCAAGCACATTCAGCTGTTGGAGAGCGAGCTGAATGTGGTGCTGTTTGATCGCAGCGGGCAGCGGATAGAGCTTACCGAGGCCGGGCGATTGCTGTTTCAAGAGGCGTCTGCGCTTGTGGAAGCCCATGATGGCGTGGTTCGGAAAATGAGGTCTTTGGGGCATCGGGCAAATTGCGTCACCGTTGGAGGTATGGTTTACAACCCAACTGTTGCCGCATGGGCCGATAAGGCCGTCGCTGCGCTCGATTGCTCTGGCGAGGAAATATCCCTCGTGTTTCGCAACGCCGTGACGCGGCCGCTCCAGGAGGCGTTAGAGTCGGGGGAGGTGGACGCGATTTTCACCATGCTTGATGCGGGGCAGCCCATGGCGTCATCCCTTGAGGTTGTTCCGCTGTTCCGGGACCCCCTGGTTTGCGTGGTGGCCCAGGGCCACCCCTTGGCCAATCGATCGACCATAAGCTGCCGCGACCTTTGCGAATGGACGCTTATTAAACCTATGGGCACGTACCAGATCCTTGGCAATGCGGCTATTTCGTCGCTGCTGACAACTCATGAAATCATCAGCTCGACCCGTGTGGTGTTTTTGGAGTCCATAACGGATTTCCATACCATTGAGTTCGGCCGTGATGTTCTGCTTATGGAGAAGACGTTGGCCCAGTCCCGTCGTTTCCCCGAGGGGTATACCGTGCTGGATTTCTCGGATGAAGGAATGGCTCTTACGGTGAGCGCTTTGTTTCGGGCAGACGAGCGCGATCCCGCCATAATCACGTTCCACGATGCCCTCGCACAGCTTGCCCATGAGGGTGCCCGGCTTTAAAGTTTTGCGGCCACTCATTTGCGCGCTCGTGCAAGCAAAACCCCAATTTTGTGACACGGCGCCCGCGCGCTTGTCGGAAGCGCTATGCTTGGCAGAGGCGCCCTTTCTCTCTAAGTGGGGAAGGGCCGCGAGGATAGCCGCTTCGCCGAACGCTCTCGGACTGCAGGTTCGCCGTCGGGGAGGATGCCTGATTGGCGGCGGCCCCGCTCATATTCCGTACCCGTGAGGGAGGACGAACATGGAAGCTGAAGCCATTGCCACGCTGGTGAACGAGCAGCGGCAGTTCTTTTTGACCGGTGCCACCTTGCCGGTGGAGTTTCGCCTGGAGGCGCTGCGCACCCTGCAGGCCTGGATTCGCGGCCACGAGCAAGACATCAGCGCCGCCCTCAAGGCCGACCTGGGCAAAGGCGCCTACGAGTCCTACATGTGCGAAGTGGGGCTGGTGCTAAGCGAGCTGAGCTTCATGCTGCGCCATACGGCCGGCTATGCGCGGCCGCGGCGGGTGCGCTCTTCCATCACCCAGCTGCCGGGCCGCAGCTACGTGCAGCCGTCCCCCTATGGCACCGTGCTGGTGATGAGCCCGTGGAATTACCCCTTCATGCTGACGGTGGACCCGCTGATCGACGCGCTGGCCGCCGGCAACACCGCCGTGCTGAAACCGAGCGACTATTCGCCCGCCACCAGCGCCGTCATCGCCCAGATGGTGGCGGAGTGCTTCCCGTCCCAGTACGTGGCGGTGGTCACTGGCGGCCGCGCCGAGAACACGGCGCTGCTGGACCAGCCCTTCGACATGGTGTTCTTCACCGGCAGCCAGCAGGTGGGGAAGGTGGTGCTGCGCCACTGCGCCGAGCGGCTTACCCCCGCCACGCTGGAGCTGGGGGGCAAAAGCCCCTGCATCGTGGACGAAACCGCCTCCATCCCGCTGGCGGCGCGGCGCATCGTGTTCGGAAAGTTCCTCAACTGCGGCCAAACCTGCGTGGCGCCGGACTACATTTTGGTGCACGAGAGCGTGAAGGGGCCGTTTCTGAAGGCGGTCATCGCCGAGGTGAAGCGGCAGTTCGGGGCGGATCCGCTGGAGAACCCCAACTATGGTCGCATTGTGAACCAGCATCATTTCCAGAGGCTTTTGGGGCTCATCGACCCTGCGAAAGTGGTGATGGGCGGCCAATCCAACCTGGCCACGCTGCAAATTGCCCCCACGGTGATGGAGGGGGTTTCCTTTGAAGACGCGGTGATGGGGGAGGAGATATTCGGCCCCATCATGCCGGTTATAACCTATCGCGATTTGGATGAGGAGCTGCAGCGGCTGGCATTGGGCCCAAGCCCGCTGGCGTTTTACCTGTTCACTTCCGATGGTGAAAAGGCAAAGCGCATCATGGCCCGGGCCCGTTTCGGCGGCGGCTGCATCAACGATGTGGTGGTGCACCTGGCTACCAGCCACATGGGCTTCGGCGGTATCGGCGCCAGCGGCATGGGGGCCTACCACGGGAAGGTGGGTTTCGACACCTTCAGCCACCGCAAGTCCATCGTTAACCAGGCAACGTGGATGGACGTGCCCCTGCGCTACCAGCCCTACGGGAAGCTGAGCGAGCAGCTGCTGCGCCTGGTGCTGCGTTAGCGGCGCTTCTCGATGCGCATGGTGGCAAGCGAGCAGGCCAGCCCCACGGCGGAAAACGCCACCAGCAGCAACAGCACGGGGGCAAGGCCCACAGCATCCCCCACCATGCCCAGCAGCGGCGACACCACGCCGCCCACCGCCACCGCAACGCCGAAGGAAAGCCCCGAGGCCATGCCCAGGTGGGCCGGCAGATAGCTTTGGCTCAAAGCCACCGCCGGCGGGTTGAAGATGTTGGTGCCCACTGCGATAAGCATCAGCATCGCGATGCACAGCGGCAGGTTGTGGCAGAAGATGAACACCAGCATCGCGGCCCCTATCAGGCAAAAGCCCCCTACCATGAGGGCGGGGATGCTCACCTTGTGAGAGGCGAGGCCGGAAAGCGCCGTGGCCACCGCGCCCGCCAGCGAGAACACGGTGATGAGGGTCGAGGCGAACCCTTGCTCCACTCCGAAGGTGCCGATGATGAACAAGGGCATGAAGCTGGTGACGCCGTAGAACACGATGGAGCGTACCGATAAGGCCCCCATCACCATAGAGAAGGCGCCCCAGCGGTCGCGGGCCACTTGCGCCCCTTCGGCCGCTTGCTCCCGCAGCCCGAAGAAGAGAAAACGCCGGTTGAAGGCCAAAAGCACCGCCGCATAAGGCAGGCAAAAGGCCAGGTAAACCAGCGTGCCCGCCAGCCCGAAGGCGTTGATGGCGGCAACGGTGATGATGGGCCCCAGGCAAAAGCCCACCTGGCCGCCCACGGAGAACACCGACATGCTGACAGCTTTGTCGGTGCCGCCCACCAGGTTGGCCAGGCGGCCGCCTTCCGGATGCAGCATGGCGTTGCCGATGCCGCTTATCAGGGCCGCCAGCACGATGAGCCAGTAGGTTTTCAAGAGGCCGATGGCGGCAATGCCTCCGCCCGCCAGCACCACGCCCAGCGCCATCAGCCAGGGGCGCGCCTTTTTGTCGCCTAGCCAACCGAACAGCGGCTGTATGACGGCGGAGGCGATGTTGGAAGCCAGCACCAGCAGCGTGGCCTGGGCGTAGGAAAGCCCTCCGTCCAGCACCAGGAAGGGCAGCACGGCGGCCAGCCCCGCTTGGGCCGCGTCCACGCAGATATGGCCGCCCATCAACAGATAGGGCAGCCGGTTGGGAAGGGTTGTTCTCGATTCAGCCATGCCGCCATTGTATGACTGTCGCCAACGGCAAGAGGGGAGAATGACGCAGACGGAAGAGCGGGCTGCGGCGCAGTGTCGGCTGCTGGAGTTCGGGTTTTTGGGAATCGGGGCGAGTTGGAAGTTAGCGGCAAAAAGGGAGAATTGCCTGGTAAGCCTCTATAAGTTGGTCCAATGAGGTGGCGGCGTTGGCGGGGCTGGTGGAGGGAAGGCGGGTGGCGGGCATTCCCGCGGCCGCCTCGCAGCGTTTGGCGTAGAGCTCGGCCGCCTTGGCCCCGGTGCAAAACACCGCCTGGATGGGGGCCTTCCCCAAAAGCCAGCCGATGTCGTTGGGCACGCAGTCGGCGATGGAGCCGTCGGAGGCGCCCTTGATGGTGCACTCCGCCAGCACGTCCCACAGGGCAATGCCGTGGCGCAGCGCCAGGGCGCGTTTCTCGCTGTTACTCGCTGGCAGCGGCTCGTCAAACAGCGCCGCCATCACTTTCCAGAAACGGTTTTGCGGGTGGTTGTAGTAGAAGCCGGTCTCGCGGGATTTCGGCGAGGGCATGGTGCCCAGGATGAGCACCGACGATTGCTCGTCGAACACCGGCTCCAAGGGATGCACTACCCGATGGGCTGCTGCGGGTGCCTTCCAGCCGTCTTCCGGCTGCGGCTCGCGCGGGGCGGCGTCGATGCCGGCGGCCTTGCGGGGCCCTTGCTCTTGGGCCATTTGGCCCCGCGCCCGCTCGGCCGCCTCGTTGGAAAGCGCTTCCAGTTCCTGGTCGAGCGCCGAGGGGATGCCGAACAGCGTGCGGCGGGAGGAGAACACCCGCGGGCTCTTGCCGCTGTTCTCCGCCGCCAGCACGTCGCCAATCAGCTCCCAGTTCTTGTCTTCCCGCGTGCCCATGGCTGCCCTTTCGCGCCAGTGGCTTACGCCGTGGTTTTCACGGCGCCCTTTTCGCAGCGGTTGCCCCACGAGTCGATGATGTCGCGGTCGCGGTACACGCAAATCACTTCGCAATGGTTGGCGCACTTCTGGCACTCAATTTCGCGGGTTTTGAAATCGAAGTCCTGCACCGCCTCGAAGTCGAAGCTGCCGCTGGCGAAGGGCCCGCTCTCGGCGTTGCGCACCGGGCCCGCGTCCGCCGCCAGCAGCGCCGCGCCGTAGGCGCCCATCAGGTGCCCGTCTGGGTCTACCGCCACCGGCATGCCCAGCTGCTTCTCGAAGGCGTCCACCACGCCGGCGTTCTTCGACACGCCGCCCTGGAACACCACCGGCGCCAGAATCTTCTTGCCCTTGCCCACGTTGTTCAGGTAGTTGGAGGCTACCGCGTGGCACAGGCCGGCGATGATGTCCTCGCGGGCATAGCCCACCTGAATCTTGTGCACCAGGTCGGATTCGGCGAACACGGTGCAGCGGGCCGCGATGTTGGCGGGCTTTTCGGAGGTGAGGGCAATGTCGCCGAACTCTTCCACCTCAACCCCTAGCCGGTGGGCCTGGCTGGAGAGGAACGAGCCGGTGCCGGCGGCGCACAGGGTGTTCATGGCGTAGTCCACGGCGATGCCGTCCGCCACGCAGATGATTTTGGAGTCTTGCCCGCCAATCTCCAGAATGGTGCGCACATCCGGGTGCAGATGGGTGGTGCCCACCGCGTGGGCGGTAATCTCGTTTTTGATCACCGACGCCCCCAGCATGGCTCCCACCAGCCGTCGCGCGCTGCCGGTAGTGCCGGCGCCCACGATCTCAAGGGCTTCACCGCCTTCTGCCTGGGCCGCGTCCAGCTGCTCTTTCAGCTGGCGCGCCACCCGCTTGCTGGCCTCGGTGGGGTTGCCCTCCGTCCACAGGTAGCTGCGGGCCACGATGTTGCGATCCTCGTCAATCACCACGCCTTTGGTGGAGATGGATCCAATGTCAATGCCCAGATAGGCTTTCTTCATCGCAGGGTTCCTTTCTGCTTCTTCATGGCCAGCATGTCGTAGAAGGCCTCCAGCCGCGTGTCCAGGCCGGTATCGCTGGTCTGTGCGTCGTAGGTGAGGTACAAGATGGGGATGGAATAGTCTTCGGCGATGCGCATCAGCACCGGCTCGCAGTCGATTTCCGGCGTGCAACCGGCTGATTTCGCATGCACCAGCCCGTCGAACCCGTCCGCCGCGTACTTCTTGGCGGCCACGATGGTGATGGTGGAGGTGGGGCCCATGTCGTAGCTGATGTAGTCGCGCGCCGATTGCCGCAGGTTGGGCTCGTTGTAGCGCACGAAGCGGTTGGTGAGGTTCATCATGCGGTGCACCTCAACCCCCATGGCCAGCAGCTTTTTGTCCAGGTTCAGGTTCGAGCGCGCATCGATGGCGGTGAACATCTCGCCCACGATGCCGATGCGGATGGGATTCTCCGGCTTGTCCAGCGGGATGGCCCGCATCCGCTCCATGCCGCGGGCGTGGGCCTCCTGGATGCTTTTCTCGTCGGTGGCGGCGCTCATGGCGTCCAGGTAGGCGGCCCAGGCCTGGTCGAAGGCGCCCGCTTCCCGCTCGAACCCGGCGTTGGCCAGGTAAAAGTCGTAGGCGCTGTCCACGTGGGCCACCATATGGGTAAGGGGAATTAGCTTCAACGCCGCTTTCGGCACGTTGATGTCTGGGTTCACTTGGCGCAGGCACTCGCGGGTCCAGCCCACGGCGCTGTTCACGTCCAGGCCGTTGGAGAAGTTAAGCATGCTGAAATTGTCGTAGCCCATTTCCCGCAGGATGGACTCCTGCAGCTCGCCGTAGTAGCCCAGCCGACATGGCCCGCAGAACTGCACCACCACGTTGGCCCCCAGCTCCAGCGCGTCCACGAAGTCGCCCAGGATGTGCTTGAAGGGAGTGCACACGTAATCGGTGGAGTTTTGGGTGCCCACTTCCTCGGTGCGCCGTGTGGGGGGCGGCAGCGGCAGGTACTCGGCGTTGAGCACTTGCTCGGTGAAGTATTTGAAGCAGGGGTCGTAGTAAGCGTAGCGGAAAAACGCCACTCGGTTGGGACTGTGGCGCTTGTCTTTCTTCGGCTTGTCCTTCTTGCGCGGCAAAAGCGGGCTGCGCCGTTTCTCGCTGCTCACGGCGATGCGCCACTGCAGCGATTCGGGGGCCTTCGCGTCGCCCGCTTCGAAATTCTCCCGCTTACGGGGCGGGCTGCTGAGGAAGGGCTTGCGGTCGCCGTCGTTACTCATGCAGGTAGCCTCCCTTCTTGTGGAATTGCAGGATGTCCATGAAGCTTTCCACGCGGGTTTGGATGCCGGCGGTGCCGTTTTGGGCATCTATCAGCAGGTTAAGGATGGGGGTGCCCTCGATACAGCGCATGATGGCGTCGTCGGTCATGGAGTCGGGGCCGCAGGGGAAGGCGCTGATCAGCACGATGCCGTCGATTTTGTCCTGCAGGCTTAAGATGGAGCCGATCAGTTCGCGGTTGATCACCCACGGCATGGTGGTGGTGAACTCAAAGCTCTTCTTGAAGGCGTGGGCCTTGTCGGTTTCATCGGAGAACAGCACAATGGCGCCGGCGTCTTTCAGGGCGTCCAGCACCGGATCGGCCATGAAGGGGTCGTGGCTGATGTAGGGGTGCGCCACCACCAAAATGGTGATGGGGGCGTCGCCGGTGTTGTGGCGCAGCCGCTTGATGTCCTTCAGGGCGGTTTCCTGGTTCTTCGCCCACAGCTCGTCGGTGGCTTTTTGGGCTTTGCGGGCTGCCTTGTAGGCCCGCTTGGCCTCTTTCGTGCTGAACCCCAAGCGCTTGCCCAGGTCAACGTAGGCATCTTCCACCTCGCGCTCGTTGTCCAGGTGCTCCACCAGCAGGCTTATCACCGGCAGGTTTTTGTCGCGGAACGTGTTGGCGGCCATGTCGGTGGCGCTTTGGTACTTTGTGCAGAATCCCACGCGCGGCGAAGCGCTGGCGTAGGAGGGGATGAACACCGCGTCGCAGCGGCCGATCAAGTTGGCCACCGAGCCCATGAACACTTTGGACGCCAGGCAGCTCTCGTCGCTGGACACCTCTTCGCCCGCCTGCAGCACAGCGCGGTCGGTGGGGTCGCTCACCACCACCTGAAGCCCCAGGCTGCGGAAGAACGTTTCCCACAGGGTGCTGTAGCGGTAGTACAGCAGCGCGCGGGGCAGCCCCACTACTTTCACGTGGGCCGCATCGTTCAAAACGGCCATCTTTCACCTCTTTTCGATTTGCGTAAACCTTCCATATGATAGATGTTGAGCAAACAACATTTCTGCGAAAGCCTTGCAAGGTTGACAATAGCCGCCCAAGCGGCGCCGTTGTGCAGTTGGCACCGAAAGGGGAGGTGCAATTGCCGTCCGCTGGTCGATTCCGACCGCGCGCAATTTGCGCCTTCCGGGCGGGGCGGCTATCATAGATGTTGTTTTGTCAACATCTTGAAAGGGCGGCGATGGACAATCGCTTCGACACATTTACCGGCTCCATCTTGGAACTCAACCGCATTGTGCAGCGGGTGAAAGACTGCGAGATGAAGAAGCTGGGGCTGAAGGGGGCCCATGCCATGGTGCTCTATCAGCTGGGGCGGGCGCCGGAGGGGCTGTCGGCCGTGCAGCTCACCGACCGCTGCCGCGAGGACAAGGCCGCCATTTCCCGGGCGCTTTCTCAGCTTATGACTAAGGGGCTGGTGCGCAAGACGGCGCCCGAAGCAGGGCGCGCCTACCGTACGCCGTTCTTCCTCACTGAGACGGGAGCCCAGGTGGTGGCCCAGCTGAATGCCCGCATCGATGCGCTGTTCGCGAAGGGCGGCAGCCTGCTGAGCCCCCGTCAGCGGGCCGATTTTTACGAGGCTTTAGAGCTGGTGGTGCGCGGCGCCGAGCAGTGCGTGGCCGATGTCTGCCCCGAGCCTTGCCGCAAAGGCTCCTGCTAGCGGCGCTGTTGTAAGCACCTTGAAAGGAAATCCCTCATGACCAAAACCCTTCTCGTCACCGATTCCGCTTCCGACATCCCGCAGGGCGCTTCTGGCATTTGCGTGGTACCGCTGGAGGTCACCTTCGGTAGTGACACCTTCCAAGACGGGGTGGACCTCAACCATCGGCAGTTTTACGAGCGGCTGATTGAGTCGGATCAGCTGCCCACCACCAGCATGATTCCGCCGGCCCGCTTCGCCGCCGCTTTCGAAGAGGGGCTGGCCCAGGCCGATGAGCTTTTGGTGGTAACCCTTTCCAGCAAGCTGTCCGGTACCTACGAAAGCGCACTGGCGGCCGCCGCCGTGTATCCGGGGCGCGTGCACGTGGTGGACAGCCTGAACGCCTGCATCGGTGAGGCGGTGGTGGTGCGGCGGGCGCGCCAGCTGTTGGATGAGGGCATGGGCGCGGCGGCGGTGGCGGCCCAATTGCAGCAAGAGCGGCACCAAGTGCGGCTGGTGGCGCTGCTGGGCACGCTGGAGTACCTGCGCAAAGGCGGCCGCCTGAACGCCGCGGCCGCCGTGATGGGGGAGGTGCTGGCCATCAAGCCGGTCATTTCCATCGAGGAGGGCGAAGTGGCGGTGCTGGGGAAGGCCCGTGGCTCCAAAAACGGCGCCAACTTGCTGAAGAAGCAGATTCTTGTCGCCGGCGGCGTGGATTTCTCCCGCCCCTACATGGTGGGCTACACGGGGCTTTCCGACGGGCTTCTGCAGAAGTACATCGCCGACCACGGCGATTTGTGGGAAACGGAAACCCATCAGCTGCCGCAGGGAAGCGTGGGGGCCACCATCGGCACCCATGTGGGCCCCGACGCCATAGCCGTGGCCTTCTTCGCCCAAGACTAGCCCCGTCCCGATGCGACTGCCGTGGTTGCATATCGTCTGGCTTTTCGTAGGGCAGAGATAGAATCTCTGCCTAAGATGCGACTGCGTTCTGCCCAGTTTTCGTAGGGCAGACATTCTATGTCTGCCTAAGGTGCGACTGCGGCTGGGCTTTAGGTAGAGATAGAATCTCTGCCCTACGAAGGACGGGCGGTCGCGCCGCCGTTGCAGACGTGGCACCCCCCGCGTCGCCATTGCCGATGGGGCGCCCCGCGCTGTGCCGCCTTCGCCGATGGGGCGCGCCCGGGGCGCCGCGCCGCGCCGTCAGGTGCGCCCCGCTCCGCTACCATGGTGCCCGTTCAACCCTAACGAAGGAGCCCCCATGGATTGCAGCGAAGAGCGCTACCTGAAGCAGCTTTCCCGTCTTTACCCCACGCAGGCCGCCGCCGCGGCCGAGATCATGAATCTCAGCGCCATCTTGAACCTGCCCAAGGGCACGGACTTCTATTGTTCCGACATCCACGGCGAATACGAGGCCTTCTCCCACATTCTGCGCAACGGCTCCGGTTCCATCCGGCTGAAAATCGACGACGTGTTCGGCGACGAGCTGGGCGACGAGGAAAAGCGCGCCCTGGCCACTCTCATTTACTACCCGCGCGAGAAGACGGAAATTTGCCTGGCCCAAGAGCCGGACGCCATGGCCTGGTACATGCGGATGGTGCCGCAGCTGGTGGCGGTGGCGAAGCGGGCCGCCCAGAAGTACACCCGCGCCTACGTGCGCCGTTGCCTGCCGCCGACCTTCGCCACGCTGATGGAAGAGCTGATGGCCGAAGACGGCCTGGGGATGGACAAGCAGGCCTATCGTCGCGCCCTGGTGCGCTCGGCGGTGGAGTCGGGGCAGGGGCCCGCGCTGGTGGAGGCGCTGGGCAACCTGGTGCAGCGGCTGGCCATCAACCAGCTCTACATCTTGGGCGACATCTACGACCGCGGCCCGGCCCCCCACGTGATCATGGATGCGCTGACGGAATTCCCCAGCTTGGACATCCAGTGGGGCAACCACGACATCGTGTGGATGGGGGCCTCGCTGGGGCAGCGGGGCTGCATCGCCCACGTGGTGCGCAACTGCGCCCGTTACGGCAACCTGTCCATTCTGGAAGACGCCTACGGCATCAACATCTTGCCGCTGGCCCGCTTCGCCATGAGCACCTACGCCCAAGACCCGTGCACTGCCTTCGCCCTGAAGGGCAGCCCCGCCATCTCCGACGCCGAGCGGGAGATGTGCGAGAAAATCCAGAAGGCCATGGCCGTCATCCAGTTCAAGGTGGAGGGCCATCTGATCGACGCCTATCCCGAGTTCGCCATGGAAGACCGCAAGCTGCTGTCGCAGGTGAACCCGCAGGCCGGCACCGTGGTGGTGGACGGAGTGGAATACCCACTGCTGGACACTCATTTCCCCACGGTGGATTGGAGCGACCCCTACCGCCTCACCCCCGAGGAAGAAGCCATCATGCAGCGTCTTGAACAGGCGTTTTGCCACTGCGAGAAGCTGCAGCGGCACATGCGCTTTTTGCTGGATCACGGCGCCCTGTACAAGGTGCACAACGGCAACCTGCTGTTCCACGCCTGCGTGCCGCTGAACCCCGACGGCAGCCTGAAGGCGGTAAACGTGTTCGGCGAAACCGTGGCGGGGCGCGCCCTGTACGATTGCCTGGACGCCCACGTGCGCAACGCCTTTTTCAGCAGCGACGAAGAGGAGCGACGCCGCGGCCGCGACCTTCTGTGGTACCTGTGGCTGGGGGAGGGCTCGCCGTTGTTCGCCAAGAGCAAGATGGCCACCTTCGAGCTGTACCTGGTGGCCGACAAGGCCGCCCGCAAAGAGGTGAAAAACCCCTTCTACCAGCTGCTGGAGCAGCCAGAGGTGATTGACGGCATCTTCCGCGATTTTGGTATGGACCCGGCCAATTCCCGCATCGTGTGCGGCCACGTGCCGGTGAAGGCCAAAGACGGCGAAGACCCGGTGAAGTGCGGCGGCAAGGTGCTCATGATCGACGGCGGCTTCTCCGAGGCCTACCAGCCCACCACCGGCATTGCTGGCTACACCCTCATTTCCAACTCCTATGGCTTCATTCTGGCGGCCCATCAGCCGCTGGGGTCGCGGGAAGACGCGGTGCTGCACGAGCGCGACATCCACTCGTCGCGGCGCGTGGTGGAGCGGGTAGACCGCCGCACGCTGGTGGCCGATACCGACCGCGGCCGTGAGCTTGCCGCCCAGGTGGAGGAGTTGAAGGCGCTGCTGGAGGCTTACCGCACCGGACGCCTGAAGGAGCGCGCCTAACGCCGCGGTTGCGCCCTGTGCTATGCTTGAGCGCTGCATTTGCTAACTGCGCGGAAAGAGGCGTTTGTGAACATAACGGTGTATTGCGGGTCGGCCATGGGCGACAGCCCCGCCATTGTGGAGGCGGCCCGCCAGCTGGGGCAATGGATTGGCGAAAGCGGCAACCGCTTGGTGTACGGCGGCAGCTCGGTGGGGCTGATGGGGGTGGTGTCCCGCGCGGCTCTGGAAGCCGGTGCCGAGGTGGACGGTGTGGAGCCGCAGTTCTTCATCGACGCCGGGGTTGAGCAGCACCATCTCACCAACCTCTTCGTGGTGGAAACCATGGCCGAGCGCAAAACCATGATGATCGGTCTGGGGGACGTGTTCGTGGCGTTGCCGGGCGGCGTGGGCACGCTGGAGGAAATCAGCGAAATCCTCACCCGCGTGCGGCTGGACATGGGTCCTCACGAGTGCTTCTTCCTGAACGTGGACGGCTTCTACGATCCGCTCATCAAGATGCTGGAATCCATGATCGCCCACGGCTTCTTCGATGAAGCCGACATGGAGCGCACTCATTTTCCCGGCACGGTGGAAGAGCTGGCGCGCCTGGTGGCCCACTCCCAAGAGCACCCGCCCACCCGCAAAGGCGGTGCCTTCCTATCCCAATTCGGCTAGGATCATGACAGGGGACGGGGATAACGTCAGGTTTCTGGGGGGGGGTGGGCCGACCCGACAGGCCTGCGCTCGACGCTCCGCACGAGGGGAACTAACTCGCCCTGGCGGGCGAGTGGATTTCCCCTCTGCTCCGCTTGGCCGGACCTCGCTCCGGCCCGCCGGGTCGGCCCAGCCAAGATGCCATCGCTGGTCGAATTCGTAGGGCAGAGATTCTATCTCTGCCTAAACGGACGGCCCGTGTAGGGTTGCGGCTTCAGGCCGAGATAGAATCTCGGCCCTACGAAAATGCTCTGATCCGAGCCGTCGCCAAAAGCACAACGGGCCTGTCGGGTCGGACCACCCAGGATGCCATTGCAGGTCCAGACCTGACGTTATCCTCGCCCCCCGTTATGCTTTCTCGGCTAGCAGGCGGCCGAGGGTGGCGAAGTCTTCTTCCAGGGCGGTGCGTTTGCTGCGGTCGTATAAGGCGGCGGCGGGGTGATATACCGGGAACACCCGGAACTTGCCCGCCTGGGCCAGTTTGCCGTGCAGCCGTGTGATGCCCACATCGGTTTTCAGGATGAACTTCGTGGAGAAATTTCCCAGCGTCACGATGAAGTCCGGCGAGATGGTGCGGGTTTGCTCCCGCAGGTAGGGGGTACAGGCTTCAATCTCTTCCGGGCGCGGGTCACGGTTTCCCGGCGGGCGGCACTTCAGCACGTTGGCGATGAACACGTCTTCGCGCGCCAGCTCCGCCATCGCCAAAAGCTCATCCAGGTACTTGCCGGCAGCTCCCACGAAAGGGCGCCCCTGCAGATCCTCGTTCTTGCCCGGCGCTTCGCCCACAATCATCACGCGGGCCTCGGGGTTGCCTTCGCCGAACACGATATGGGTGCGCCCCTCGCACAAGGGGCAGCGGCGGCAGCTTTCCACCGACGTGCGAATTTCTTCAAGTGGGATATGGGGTTTCGGCATCATGGGCTCCTAGTGGTACAGCCGCGGCATGCGGGAGGTTCCGAAATCGATGCACACCTCGTGGGGGATGGTGTTCAGCAGTTCGCACATGCCCTCCACCGTGCACACGTTGTCGCCATCACCGCCGATGATGGTCACCACGTCGCCGATGGCCGGCTCGCGCCGTTCCCGCAGGCCGTGGGCGTAGGGGTCCATCTCAAACATGCACTGGTCCATGCAGATGTTGCCCACCTGCTGCATCAGGGCGCCGTTGTACAAAAAGCGCACGCGGCTGGAGAGGCTGCGGCGCAGGCCGTCGGCGTAACCGATGGGGATGGTGCAAATTTTCGTGTGGGCACCGCGGCTGCGGTAGTGCAGCCCGTAGCTCACGCCGTCGCTCAGGGGCACGGTGCGCACGTCGCTGATGCGGGCGTATACGCTCATGGCCGGCTTCAGGTCGATCGTGGTGAGGGTTTCGGGGCAGGGGTAGAAGCCGTAGAGGCTGATGCCCAGCCGCACCATGTCGAAGTGCACGTCGGGGAAACGGATGGCGGCGGCGGAGTTGGCGGCATGCACGATGCCCGGGTCCACGCCGGCCATGCGCAGCGCCGAGAGCGCCTCCAAAAAGCGCTTCGTCTGAATTTGGAAGTCAAGTGTTTGGGTGCAGTCGGCGGTGGCGAAATGGGTGAAGGTGCCCACCAGCTCAAGGGCTCGGTGGAAGCCCACCTGGTGCATGAACTCGGCCGCCTGGTCCCAGCGCACGCCGATGCGATTCATGCCGGTGTTCACCGCCAGGTGAAACGGCGCGGAGATGCCAAAGGCATCGGCAGCTTCAGCGTAGGCGATGGCAAAGTCGGCAGTGTAAATAGCCGGCATCACCTTGTAGCCCAAAAGCAGCGGAATGGCCTCGGCCGGCGGTTGCGACAGTACCAAGATGGGCGCGCCGATCAGCGCTTCCCGCAGCTCGATGGCCTCGTCAACCGTGGCAACGCCCAGGTAGTCGGCACCGGAGTTCAGGGCCATCTTCGCCACCGGCACTGCGCCGTGGCCGTAGGCATCCGCCTTCACCACGGCCATCAGCCGCACTCCGTGGGCCAGCCGGTTGCGCACCGCCTGGGTGTTGTGGCGAATGGCGGAAAGGTCCACCTCCACCCATGCCCAGCGGCGGTCCGCTTCGGGGATGCGGGCCAGCTTTTCCGGGTCGAAGGTAAGGCCGCTGTCGCGGGACGACACCGGGGCGGCGAACTTCAGCGCAGCCGAACGATGGGCGCTGCCGCGATGGGCGTTGGCATCATCGGCGCCGCTGCCCAGTCCGGAGGTAAACGCCTGCGCCTGGGCCAGCGTCTGGCGCGCTTGCTGCACGGGGTCGTTTTTGGCGGCCTGGGCGGCAATTTCCGCCTTGCGGATGGCGTCTTTGGCCGATACGAAGCCGGGGTTATGCCTGCCGAAACCGGTGAAGCCGTTTATCTGAGAATCCATGAACCGTCCAATCCTGTTGCACTTTGGCAGAAAGTATAGCGCGAAGTGCCCCGCACCGCCGCGCCGACTCGGCATGGGAGACAAAGGGACAACTCTAATGACTCATGTGTGTTTCTGGAGGGTGGGCCGGTTGGACGGGGCTGCGCTCGACGCGTCGTCGCGCCGAGCCTGTAGTCTCGGCACTCCTTTGGCTTAACCGGACCTCGCTCCGCCCCGCCCAACCGGCCCAGCCAGGATGCACCGCAGGTCGAATTCGTAGGGCAGAGATTCTATCTCTGCCTTTGCGTTTTCGGAGCAGGGGGGCGCCCTGCGGTTTCGCAAACCCTATGCCAGGGCCAGTTGGATGTAGGAGACGGCGCAGCAGATGGCGAAGGCCGCCACCACAACAGCCATGGTGATGTTGGCGCCGCGCGGCCCTGCCTTTCCAAGGCCCTTGCAGATGAGCGGCCACATCACCCACACGTAGAACATGGCCACCAGCCCGATGACAAAATCGTTCACCAGCCATGCTTGGCCAAACACATTCAGCGGCAGCTTCGAGTTGTCCCAATAAGGGTAGTTGCCCATTTGATCTGGCTGGTTCACCAGCCACCCAATCACCAGCTCCAGCAGCATGGCCAGCAGCACGGCGTACAGCAGGGTTTCCAAAAACGCCCCCCACATGGTTTTGCGCCGCACAATGATGACTTCCTTGAAGGGCTCAATGAGGAAGGTCATGGCCATGGCGCCGAATCCGTACACCCAGTAAGGGTGGTACCAGGGGTCGGTCCATACGGCGTAGTCGGGATCGACGATGCCGAAAAAGTAGTTCATGAACATGCAGTAGGGAATCTCCAGCCAATGGCCCACGATGCATCCTACGCAAAACGCCACCACGATGGCGCGCCAAAACGGCCAGGTTCTGAAAGCGGCGAACCCCACTTCGTTTTTGGCGGTTATCTTGTGCGTGTGCGTTTTCATTGCCAGCCCTCTCTCCTCGCGCCTTGCATGCGGCTTCGAGGAAACCAAGAAAAACGTAGCGCTGATGCGGCCGTTGCGGGGCGGTGGCGGAGGCTTTTTGACTCATCGTTGCTGGGTTGTTGCCGTGCGGGATGAGGGGGGGCGGCGGTTATTCCGCCGTTGGCTCGAACTGCAGTGCCACTACGCGAGCGGTGAATTCGTTGCGCCGGCCCACGCCGGCTTTCCGGTAAATGCGGCAGGCGGTTTGCCGAACCGAATCGTGGGAAACTCCCAGGTCGCTGGCGATGGTCGAGAACGCGTCCCCTTTGATGATGCGCTGGGCTACGCGGCCTTCCGCATGGGTGAGCCCCAGTTGATTCCAACAATCAAGTAAACCGCGGCGGTTCGGGTCTTTCGGGGCTGGCTGCTGGGGGTCAAGGGAGGCGGAGACTGGAGTGGCGGCAGCTCGCGGCCCCAGTGCCCCCGCGGGGGTGATGGGCTGGCGGCAGCTGATTGGAGCGTCCGCGGGGAAGGCTGCATCGGCGTTTTCGCAGGCAATTGGGCGAGCGGCGCGAGGGGCCTCTGAGGCGTCGGCCAGGGCGTTGCGCTTTTGCGCCGAAATGAGTTCGGTACGGCGCACAAGGGCGTGGACGGTGGCGCCGGAAATAAGTCCAATCATGAGGGAGCCCAGCGTGGCTGCAGCTATTGATGTGAAGGATGCGTTGCTGAGGCGGCCCATGGTTTCTCCGTTCCCTGGAAGGTGGGTAGTGGGGGACCGCGCTCGGGCGGCCCGGTGGAGCGGGTGCCGTTCGGGAGCCGCAAAAATAACGCAGCACAGCGATGCGACGGAAGAACGGAAGAGCGGAAGAACGGAAGTGCAGAAGTGCAGAAGTGCAAATGCTTCAAAAGCGAGTGATTTACTTAGCATAAAGGAGTTTTGACTGATTTAGGTTGAGATTATCGAAAAAATCTAACGCATATTCATATCCAATAATGTCTCTGACTCAATTTATAGGTAGAGGATGCGTTTTGGAATCTTCGCGCAAGGCCTTCTCGGCCGAGTTCCTCGGCACTTCCATTGTATTCTTGAAGAGATATAATGCCGCTATTCAAAAATCGCGGGCAGCGCAGCAGCACCCCGCATGAGAAGGAGGTCTTTCCGTGGCCGAAATGATTTCTCTGGAAGAAGCTCGCAGCTTAGTGCTTTCTGCCGTTTTCCCTCTCGGGGAAGAGGTGGTGCCGCTACTGGAATCCTGCGGCCGTGTGGCCTGCGCCCCATTGAGCAGTGACATCGATATTTCTCCCTTCGCGCATTCTGCCATGGACGGTTTTGCCTTGCGCGCATCCCAAATTGCCAGCGCCACCGAAGCGGCCCCGGTGCCTTTGAAGGTGATTGCCGAAGAGGCGGCCGGCGAGGTGTTTGAAGGCCCCATCGGCGAAGGGGAGTGCGTGCGCATCATGACCGGGGCGCCGCTGCCCGCCGATGCCGACAGCGTGGTGAAGTATGAGATTGTGGAGGTGCTGGAGGGCGACGGAAAGCCCGGTAGCACCGTAGCCTTTGCTGCTCCCACCGAGCGGGGCTCCAATGTGCGGCAGGCGGGCGAAGAGGCGCGCGCCGGCGACGTGGTCATTCAGCCCGGCGATGTAATCGGCACGGCGGGCGTGGGCTTTCTGGCCAGCTGCGGCATCTTGGACGTGCCGGTGCACCGTCGCCCCGTGGTGGGGATTTTGGCCATCGGCAGCGAGCTCGTGCAGCCGCCCGCTGTTCCCACTCCCGGCAAAATCCGCAACTCCAACAGTTACGCCATGGCAGCTTGCGCTCAAGCTGCCGGTGCCGTTCCCCGCGTGTATCCCATTGTCGAGGACACTTTCGAGGCCCTCTGCGCGGCCATCACCGCCGCCACCGCCGAGTGCGATTTCGTGCTCACCACCGGCGGCGCCTCTAATGGCGACTTCGACTTCATCAAGCCGGTGGTGGAATCGCTGGGCACATTGCTCATGACCACGGTGAACATTCGTCCCGGCAAGGCTCAAACCTTCGGCGTCGTGAACGACACGCCGGTGTTTGGCCTGCCCGGCAACCCGGCCGCCGCCTACGTGGGCTTTGAGCTACTGGTGCGCCCGGCGCTGCGACGCATGCAGGGTTTCGCCCATGTTCAGCACATGAGCGTTCAGGCGCGCCTGGCCAAAGACGTGCGCAAACGCGATCCGCGCCGCATCTTCCTCCGCTCCACTATTACCCGCTGCCCCGACGGCGGCTTTGAGGTGATGCCGGACAAAAACCAAAGCTCGGGGCTGTTCGGTCCTATCCAGCGCTCGAACTGCCTGGCCGTCATGCCGGAGGGGCTGGAATCGAAACAGACGGGCGACCTTATCGAGTGCCTGCTTTTGGGCGTGCCCGAGGATTTGGGCCTGTAGAAAGGAAGGGCCATGAGCGCCATCACATTTGCCATCGTCACCTGTTCGGACACGCGCCAGCTTTCCGAAGACGCCGCCGGCTACGCGCTGGAGCGGCTGATCGGGCAAGCCGGCTGGCAGTGCGCTTCCCATGTGATCGTGAAAGACGAGCAGGAGCAGATTTCCGCGGCCATCGTGGAAGCGGCCGACGCCTTGAAGGTGGACGTGGTGCTCACCTGCGGCGGCAGCGGGCTTTCGCTGCGCGATGTAACCCCCGAGGCCACCCGCGCCGTGTGCGACCGGGAAGTGCCGGGTATCGCCGAGGGCATGCGCGCCCACTCCATGAAAATCACCCCGTACGCCATGCTGTCCCGTGCCCTGTGCATGCAGCGGGGCCGCACGCTGGTGATCAACCTGCCCGGTTCCACCAAGGCGGCCACCGAAAACTGGGAAGGAGTGGCGGGCGTCATCCCCCACGCCGTAAAGATGATGGCCGGCGGCGGCCACTGATACCGCCGCCCTGAGACAAAGGGACAACCCTGATGTCTCATTTTGAGGCTACTTCACGATTTTCTGCAAAAAGCTTTTGCGCTGGAACACCGCTAGCAGGGCGATGGTGGAGATGACGAACAGCGCCAGCAGCAGCGCCCACATAGGCGCCCACTGAAGGCCGGGGATTACCTCCAGGTTCATGCCGAACCAACCGGTGATCAGGGTGAGCGGCGCGAACAGCACTGTTACCACCGTGAGGATCTGCATGATGGCGTTTTGGCGCAGATCAATGCGGGTTTGATACAGCTCCCGCAGCTGCCCACTGTACTCGTTCACCGTTTCAGCGCGGTCCACCAGGCGGTCGGCCATGGCGGATGCGTGGTCGAAGGCGTCCGCCTCCTCTTTTGGCAGAATTTTGTTCTCGTTGTCCGCAAGTATGGATGCCATGGAGGCCAATTGCTGGTAATAAGTGAGGAAGCGCATCGACAGACGCCGGTAGCCCATGATCACCGTGGTGGTGCTTTTGCTCTGGTTGGCGAGCATTTCCTCTTCCATCGACTCCATTGAGTCCTCCAGCTTTCCCAGCCACACCAGGTCGTCTACCATCAGGTTTTTGAAGAACATGTATAGGCAATGGGCAGTGGTCATCCGCCGCATGATGCCGGATTTTCCCAGCTCGGCCAAGATGTCGGCCGCGAAGGTGCCGTCGTCCACGAACACCAGGCTTTCGCGGTCCATGTAAAAGGCGAACAGATCGGGGTCGGAAGGGATGAGGCAGGTACTGGCCATCTTGGTGTCGCATTTCGCCGGCACCGCGAATGAGCCTAACGTGAAGTTAGAGAACACCTCAATGAAGCTGCTTTCGGCGTGCTGGATTTCCCGTAATGCCTCTTTGGCTTCCTCCGGGATGGTTTTCATGGCTTCAAATTCGGCGGAGGTGAGCACTTCCACAATGGGAGAGAGCCCTGCATAGGGAGTATTTGCGTCGATGAGGGCCAGGTGCCCCTTCAGTTCGTAGCGTATGGCCACGGCCCCTCCCTTCCGCGTGCTTTCTGATTATTCAAGGGTACAGAACCTGCCATCGGTGCAGGGAAAAGGGGCGTTTTCTGTTGACCGCGTGTAAACAGCTCTCCAGGTAAGCGCGGCGCGGGCCGGTGGTTATACTACGCTCTCGTTTATCGTGCAAAAAGCTGCGGAAATTGCCGGTGCGCGCGGGCTTGGGGGAGGTCTGGCGGGCGGGGACGCAGCGGGTGGGCGAGCGCGCCCCATAAGAGGAAGAGACGGCACATGTATGAAATTGTGAGCGTTGAGCAACTGAATTCCGAAGTGACTCGCATGTGCGTGCGGGCGCCGGAGGTGGCTCGCAAGATTCTACCGGGCCAGTTCATCATGCTGCGCATCGACGAATACGGGGAGCGCATTCCCCTCACCATGAACTCCGCCGACCCCGAAGCGGGCACGGTCACCATCGTGTTCCAGGCGGTGGGGGCCACCACCATGGAGCTGGCCACCATGCGCCCCGGCGAGGCGCTGCTGGATTTCGTAGGGCCGCTGGGCAATCCCACCGAGCTAGAAGGCTCGAAGCGCGCCTGCGTCATCGGCGGCGGCCTGGGCACCGCCATCGCCTACCCGCAGGCCCGTTGGCTTTCCGAGCATGGCTGCGAAGTGGATGTGATCACCGGTTTCCGCAACAAAGACCTGGTGCTTCTGCAAGACGAGATTGAGGAAGTGGCCGCCCGCAGTATCGTGATGACCGACGACGGCAGCAACGGCAACAAGGGCGTGGTAACCGAGCCGCTGCGCCAGTGGATTGAAGAGGGCGCCGGTTACGACTTGGTGCTGGCGGTGGGCCCCATCATCATGATGAAGTTCGTGGCCAAGACCACCGCCGAGTTCGGCATCAAAACGCTGGTGTCCCTGAACCCCATCATGATCGACGGCACCGGCATGTGCGGCGGCTGCCGTGTGAAGGTGGGGGACGAATACCTGCACGCTTGTGTGGACGGCCCCGACTTCGATGGCCACCTGGTGGATTACGACGACGCTATTCGCCGCGGCGTGATGTACCAAAGCTACGAGAGCACCGCCAAGAAAACCGCCGCTCGCCAGATAAGCGAGGCGCGGGACTGCGATGTGGTGGCGGCCCGCGCCGCCCGTGCCGGTCGCGAAGAGGCCCGGCGCCAGGCGCGGGCGTCGCGGCCCGCTCACATAGAGTTCGACAGCGAAACCGAGGACAAACTGGCCGCCATGGATCCCGCTTCCGCCGCAAAGGTGCGGGCGGCGCTGGTGGCTTCTCTTGCCCGCGAAGAGGCGGCCCGCGCGGCGCAGTTTGCCGAGAACGCCGGCGCCAGCCTGGAAGTTTACGGAGAGGAAGAGTAGCCCCATGGCCAAGTTGGTGAATTACAACCGTCAGAACTTCAAAACTCCCATGCCGGTGCTCGATCCCCTTGAGCGGGCCCACACGTTTTCGGAAGTGACGCTGGGCTATAGCGCCGATCAGGCGGTGAACGAGGCGCGTCGTTGCATCCAGTGTGAGTCGCGCCCCTGTGTTGCCGGCTGCCCCGTGGGGGTGCCGGTGCGCGAGTTCGTGGCCCTCATCGCCCGCCGCGATTTCGCCGCTGCTTACGCCGCAGTGAAAGACGCCAACGCCCTGCCGGCCATCTGCGGGCGTGTGTGCCCGCAGGAAACCCAATGCGAAGGGGTGTGCATGCGCGGCCGCAAGGGCGAGCCGGTGGGCATCGGCCGCCTTGAGCGCTTCATCGCCGACTGGGCCGCCGAGCACCCGCAAGAGGCGGCGCGCGCCCTGGCCGACCGCCGGCTGGAACGGGCTCGCATCCAGGCAAACCCCGAGCGCTTGGAAGAGCTGGAGCGGGAAAACAAGGCGCTGGGCGGCAAGGCGGTGCCCGTCATTCCTGCCGGCACCGATCTTTCCGGCCGCAAAGTGGCGGTGGTGGGTTCGGGCCCTGCGTCGCTCACCTGCGCCGGCGAGCTTGCCAAGGTGAACGCCGATGTGACGGTGTTCGAAGCGCTGCACGCCGTGGGCGGCGTGCTCACCTACGGCATCCCCGAGTTCCGCCTTCCCAAAGAGCTGGTGGCCCGCGAAGTAGCCGCCATCGAGGAAGCGGGCGTGAAGTTCGAGCTGAACCAAGTGGTGGGTAAGATCTGCGATATCGGCGAACTGATGGAGCAGGGCTACGAGGCGGTGTTCGTGGCCACGGGCGCCGGCCTGCCCAGCTATCTGGGCATCGAGGGGGAAGGGCTCAACGGCGTGTGCGTGGCCAACGAGCTGCTCACCCGCGTGAACCTCATGAAGGCCTACCGTTTCCCTGAATACGAAACGCCAGTGTACGCTGGGCAGAAGTGCGTGGTGGTGGGCGGTGGCAACGTGGCCATGGACGCCGCCCGCACTGCCAAGCGGTTGGGGGCCGACGTGACGGTGGTGTACCGTCGCGGCCGCGAGGAGATGCCCGCCCGCCATGAGGAGATTCGCCATGCCGAAGAAGAGGGCATTGTGTTTTGCAACCTTACCAACCCGGTGCGGCTCATCGGCGATGAGAAGGGGTGGCTGTCCGGTGTGGAAGTGGTGGACATGGCCTTGGGCGAACCGGACGAATCCGGCCGTCGCCGCCCGCAGGAAGTGTCGGGGTCGAACCATGTGATCGACTGCGACATGTTCGTCATTTCTATCGGCAACCGCACTAATCCACTGATTGGCCAAACCACCCCGGGGTTGGAAACCACCCCGCGCAATCTTATTGTGGTGGACGAGGAAACCGGTGCCACCTCGGTGCCCGGCGTATTTGCCGGGGGCGACGCGGTGAGCGGGGCTGCCACGGTTATCTTGGCTATGGGGGCCGGCAAACGGGCGGCGGCCGGCATCGCCGCCTATCTCTCGCCCCAGCCAGCGGCAGTGTCGCTCGCGGAAGCCGAAGAGGCCACCCGTCAGTTTGAGGCGGCGGGGGAGGCCCTGGCTCAGGAGGCGGTGGATTCCGTGCAGCTGAAGGGCGTGCCCGCGGCGGCCCAAGCGGCGGCCGAAGCGGAAGCGGCCCTGGCCAGCGCACTTATGGACGTAGGGGTGAACCCAGAGGTGGCCGCCAAAGCTGCTGCCTACGTGGTGCGCAACTCATAAAGGATGTGATGGCGCCTCTGTTGCGGGGGACAGCGCTCCTCAAATGCGCTACTATGAACCGTGACTCACTGAGAAGCGCGTTTTGCGCGCCCATTTGAAAGGAGCCTCCATGGCTACAATGAAACTTGCAGTGCCCACCCTGGGCCAGCCCGGGCTTGATTCCGAGCGCAGCGGCCACTTCGGCCACTGTGACTGTTTCACCCTGCTCACCATCGAGGATGGCGAGATCACTGAAGTGGCCGCGATTGACAACCCGCCCCATGAAGAGGGCGGTTGCCTGCGCCCCGTGGGGCTTTTGCAGGAGGCCGGTGCCGACGCCATTGTGGCGGCGGGCATGGGCATGCGTCCGCTGATGGGTTTCCAGAACGCCGGCATCACCGTGTACTTCGAGAACCAAACCCCTGGCGTGGGGGATGCCGCCAAGAAGGTGGCCGCCGGCGAATGCCCGGTGATGAGCGCCGACCAAGCCTGCAACCACCACCACTAAGAAGAACGTCCCCCGTGTCAGGGGGACGTACACTTTCGACGCACGCATTATTCGTAGGGCAGAGATTCTACCTCTGCCCTTTTATGTTTCTGGAGGGTGGGCCGACCCGACAGGCCTGCGCTCGACGCTCCGTACGAGGG